>Ga0075154_10000972_pt1 | contig 21817 bp, 15 predicted proteins | sample JI71714BDNA_FD_70965 | JGI IMG/M metagenome (GOLD analysis project Ga0075154, IMG submission 70965) | Wastewater effluent complex algal communities from Wisconsin, to seasonally profile nutrient transformation and Carbon sequestration -... | ecosystem: Engineered > WWTP > Effluent > Algae...
CATTCCTTAAGTTGTATATGACATTCAGCTTTTAGTTTTCTAGACTTCCAATAGAGTGTTTGTAAAGCAATTGACTTTTTGATAGATTCTTCTAGATTTTCTATGGCTTCATTCCACTCTTGTTTGATCATATGTATCTTTGCTTTTCCGTAGTAAGATGTAGGAATACTTGGGTCTATACCGATACATTTATTGTAATCACGCAGGGCGTCATGATAGTTTTTCATTAGAAAATTAACCTTGGCCCTTCTTTCATAAGCTTGGGCGTGACGGTCATACTTTTCTATTGCTTGGCTCAATGCGTCTATAGCTTCCTGCTCTTTGCCCTGAACTTTGACGAGTTTGCGACCTTTGACAAAAGACAAAACTGCTCCTTTATCGCTTTCTGGTTCTAGGGTTTCGAAATGCATGATATCTCCTTCATTGATCATCCAAGCCCGTATAGAACCTGCTATAGCAAACTGTGCACAATATCCCAGTAGGTTGGTAGTGGTTCTGAATGCTTTCTCAGAAACTTGTGAAACGTGCCTTGGAATTTCTAAAGAAAGTTCATCTTCTTTAAAAATATCTTCAAATTTAAATATAACGTCAGTTTTATAATACGTTTCTAAGCGTTGGAGAAACATCTTTGTTACTTTATCATAACTCTTTTGCGTCCCAAACTCCAATCTGCCCTGTATGATCGTTTTAAAGTACATTGATTTTTTTGTTGCCAATAAGTATATAGAAAAAATCATTCCAATTTTGGTAAAATCAATAGTTTTCTAAATATTTTAACACATAAAAAAACTTTTGTACTTAAATTCAGTGATTTCCGAAAGATTTTTGATCTTAAAAGAATAAAGATTACTATACTAAATATTCATTTTCGTTGCCTATTTCATCTATGGCATCTTCCTTATTACCTAAGCCAGTAACGTCAGAAAAAGCGGCATAATCAGCAGCAGCAACAATTGGAATTACAAAAATAATTCCGATAATTAATGCGATCAATCCTCCAATCATTATTAAGAATGCCAGTATTCCAAATCCCAAATGTGAAAACCAATTTTTGTTTACCATTTTCCAACTTGTCTTTAAAGCTTCTATAGCATCGTATTTATAAAAAACTATAAAATAATTGGTCCATCTTAACGATATGGTAATAAATATTGAAACTAAAATAGTGAAAAAGAAGACCAAACCAAAATTTTCTATTTGAGAAAACAATTCAAAGGCATCCTCTGGATTCCCACTAATAATACTCATGATAATCGGAAGGCCTATATTGTAAATTAAAGGAAGAGATATAAAAAAATAAATACCTAACATTAGAATATTAGCAATTACTAATTGTACAATGTGATCAAAGCCTTTAAAGAAATTTCCAAAGTCTTCATTTTGTTCTGTTTCCTGCTTATGTGCTGCTATGGCCATTCCTACAGCGAGTGGAGGATTTATAACAAGTCCAATGAGGTTTCCTAAAATAGGTATTAGTCCTGTAATCATAGAAATCACTCCAAAAACAATGATATACCCAATATACCCACCAGGATTTTTCTTGAATATTTCTAGTCCTTGATTAAAATAATCTCCTGTCCTAAAGGAATATCCATTTTCAATGGCTGAAGTTATTTGTTGGTTTTGCTTCATAAGAATTTGATTTTGTAAATTATTAATTTACAAATATGGTGACTCTAAATCATAAATCCAAATATTTTAAAATAAAAATTGAAAATTACACTTTATAACCAAATAACCCTCTTTCAATAATCATTTCGGCTAATACTTGAGGTACATGTTGTTGCCAGCCTGTCTTATTTTGTTGGATATCTTCCAAAACCTGTGTTGGATAAATATGCAAAATATCTCGATTGTATGAATTTACCGGTACTACTTGCTTGCTATCCAAAAGATACTGATACAAAAACTTAATCCCCTGTGGCACTTCTAAATTTTCGGCGGTGATGATTTCATTAGTCTCGTGATCGAGTGCCGGATAAGCATATACTTTAATATTTTGGCTAAACAACTCACCAAAGGCTACCAATAACCTTCCGTCCTGATTTTGATAAAATTTGTCAGAAATGATCGCAGATAGCTCCCGAGCACCTATGACCAAACCCAAATTAGTAATTTTGTAATCTGAAAGATAATTAATGAGCATTTCATGATTTACACAATCAGACAAAAGTACTCTATGACCCAGTGCTGATAACATGTCAGCCCGCTCCAAAAAATCTTTTTCATCTATCTCAGGATTTTGCCCTTTCAGATATTCCATGGTCATCTCCATCATTAGATTTAACTTTTCGTCAGGCAACTGAGTTTCTTCTTTAAATTGGATATAACTATTGGAAATTACATCTTGCGTTACAATGGTAGGAGGTCTAAAATTACCTCTAATGACCATTAGTGATTCTTTGTACAAAAATTCAGATGCATGTATACTGCTCCTATTGACATCAAACATGGCGACAGATGTCAGCTTATTCTTTACTAAATAGAGCGATAGTAGTCTTTTGTCAAAATAATTGAAATCTTCACCATTGATACGGAGCAAGTCAATTGAGACCCGATCTTTGATATTATCAACCAATGAAATCACCATTTTTTCTGGGTTGTCATTGTAGTAAAAACATGAATAAATCATATTTACACCTAGTATCCCGATGGCTTCTTGTTGTAGTCGATTATTGGTATCCAACATTTTGACGTGCAGCACCATATCATTGACCGGACCATCAGGTTGTAATCTGAACCTAAGCCCCATCCATCCATTACCTTTAATGGTTCGAGTGTAATTGATAGCCTGTACAGTATCCGCAAAAACAAAAAAAGTACCATCAGGCCTAGCATCCTTGAGTCGCTCTTCAATAAGTTCCCACTCATGCTCTAGCATCTTGTATAATCTGGACTCAGACACATATCTGCCTGAAGGTTCTAAACCATAAATAGCATCTGAATAAGTTTTGTCATATGCAGACATAGTCTTGGCAATAGTACCAGCTGCCGCTCCTGCCTGAAAAAAATTACGCGCAACCTCCTGACCAGCACCGATCTCGGCAAAAGTACCATAAATCGGGTCATTTAGATTGATATCCAGTGCTTTCTGCTCCGTCTTTACCATTTGATATTCCATAAGCTCCTAATCTTGTGTACAAGTAAGACACAAAGATAGAAATACTTATTAACTGTTTATAGTCCAAATAAATTAGTTTGAATGATTTGATATAAATGAAAAAAGCCGACTATCTCTACTGAGATACCGGCTTTAGGTTATAACGAATTGTTTTGTCCAAAAAAAATAACTACTTTTTAATCCAGATGCCAAGCCAAATTCCACACAAAGTCCAGCATATGATAGCATCTATAAGGTCAGGCAAAGAATTGAGTTCAAACCAAATAGAATTTGAATATTCTGTGGTCAAATATCCTATCAATCCTACAGCAACAGATGCCATTATAGCCATTCTCATATTTACATAATGAAAATTGCCCAAGACCCAGCAAAGCAGAAAAACGGCTACAATATCTGCTGCAAATCCTCTGAGCATATTGGTACCCATACTTGTATTCATACTTTTACGATAGGACACTATGGCCCAAGGTTTTCCTTGACTTTCTTCCATTTGTTTTTGTGCGATGTCACTAGCGGTACCTGGTGGTACATTGGGTATAAAATAGGTACCATCTTCTTTTAAATTGGTCGAAAGACAATTTATAATATTTTCCTGCTGGTCGGTGTACCGTTGCTGTGATGCGTGCATATTGAGTAAAGCCCACGACATAAACTGATACATAAAGACAATAAGTCCACCTACCAAGCTACCAATAATAAATTTGTTGTTCATGATTAATTGTTTTGATTTGAAAGAATAATAGCTATACTTTTTTTCCTGAAAATCTGGAACCTAAAATGGTCATTGGTAAGTAAATACATGTATCTGCAATAGCAAACCAAAAAGGATGTGATATATTGGACACTAAATTTAATACGCCTCCCAGTGTCCAAAGTAAAGCAGATACCCAAATCCAAATATTTGATGCCGACATTGAAAATCTGCTTATTATCCATCCAGATAAAAATGCACCCATACCGTGTGCCAATACTATCAAAGCCAACCTTCTTGGATCCATATGTTCGGCGCTGGATATCACCATTTGTACAACCATTTCTATACCCATTACTAATAAACCGCCAGCAAACATGGCAATAATAAATACTATGAAATTTTTGATGGTAGAGTTCATGATATTAATGATTTACAACGCAAATATAATATTAGTTTTTATATCTTATAATTTTTGTTATTAAATTTTAACTATTTCATATTTATCCATATTTTTAACCGCATACCTTAGTCATCACTAGCAGTAAGGCTAGCTTTAAATATTCTCAATTCTCCATATGAAAAGTCATCACCGGCTTTTTCTTTTAGCTCTGCTAGGTTTTCTCCACCATAGTTTTCAAAAATAACACTCAATTTTTGGATTTGTCCCGAAGTAAATAATTCAGATACATGGATTTTTCCTTTGGCTACCAACCGGGCCATGTGTCCCTGAACGGTACCCAAAGTAACCACGCGTTCTTTGGCTATTTCGTCCATTTTCATCCCCTTTTGCCAATATTCAAATGTGACTTCTTCCGTTGGTTTTTTTTCAGTTTTTGGTTTTTTTTCTTTTCTTTTATAATATGAAAAATCTTCTTCATCGTCAATCACTTGGAGCTTGCTTTCTTTGACTTTTTGCTTGGCATTTTCGAGTTTTCCGGACCTATAAGACTTTACAAAATCATCTGTAAGTGCGTCTTTGGTGATGCTTTGTCCATCCAAATGCGTCTTTATCAAGAGACATGCTCTTTTCATATTCAAAACCACGGAAGTCGTTCTTTCTTCCAATTCGAAAAGTTCATCAAAATACTCTTTAGAACGTTTACTTCTTTTGACAATTTCAATTTTTTCGAGTACGTTGGCTATTATAGGATCCAAGACATCAAAAAAATGTTTAAAAGCTCCAGTGACCTTATCATTAATAAAATTATAATCAGTAGGCTTTTGATTAAAATGCACATCTATCCAAGACAAAAACTTTTGAGACACTTCTAGAATTGATGAAAGTTGGGCTACATTTTCTTGTGCCCATACCACAGATCTACCTTTTTCTGTTAGTTCAGTGTTTTGTATGTAGGATTCCAAATGTTTTTTCCATAAAAAGTGAAGTCCAGAAATGTCAAAAGCGTTTCTGACAAACTGATATAAATAATGAGCGGTACCTTCTTCAATCGTAACTTTGATCTTTTGTTCATCAGCCTCCTGAGTAGCATATTGCATGACGTCTGCTGCATTTTGAATACCATTCATACGAAGATGGTCCATGAGTACCAATCCTTCCAAAGACCTTAATCTAGAGAGCGCTACATATGCCTGGCCAGGCTGAAATACGTCAGCCACATCGACTACTGCTTTATCAAAAGTGAGTCCTTGACTTTTATGTACGGTGATCGCCCAAGCCAATTTTAAAGGGTAATGCACAAAAGTACCAATAATTTCTTCTTCTATATCTTTGGTGTTTTCATTGGTTTTGTATCGGACATTATTCCACTCATATCTTTCTACTTCTATAGTTAGATTTTCTTCAGGGAAATGCACAAAAATCTCATCTTTGCCCAGTGATGAAATAAAACCCATTTTACCATTAAAATACCTTTTGTCATGAGCTAAATCATTTTTAGTAAACATAACCTGGGCACCTTCTTTGAGCACTAAATTAGCATCCATGGGATACATTCTGTCCGGAAAGTCACCTTCGATCTCAGCTTTATATGCATATTCCTTAGTAGTAAGTTTTACTAGTGCGTTTTTATTGATTTGGTCAGCTTTGTTATTATGTGTAGTCAGATAAATGTATCCTGGGGCATTGTTAAAATCAAAGTCTTTATTTACAAATTTAGATAATAAATTTACATCTGCATCACTGACGATATTATTTCTCAAATTATTCAAAACATTAATAAAGCTTTCGTCTGATTGCCTATATATTTTTTTGAGTTTTACGTACAAAGGTGGCGAATGTTGTAATACCCGAGCATGGAAGAAAAACATACCTTGGTAATATCTTTGCAAAATTGACCATTCATCTGGTTTGACAACAGGTGGAAGCTGTAAAAGATCACCGATAAACAATATCTGAACACCACCAAAAGGTCTCTCTTTCCTACGCACTCTTTTCAATACAAAATCCATAGCATCCAATAAATCTGCTCTCAACATACTGACTTCATCAATCACCAAGAGATCTAGTGACCGAAGTACTGCCAGCTTCTGTCCGCTCATTTTGAATTTTTTGATCAGTGATGCCGGCGATTCAAATTTATGCTCCATCTCCGTGGAAGGTATAAATGCTATATCAGGCACAAAGGCTCCTGGTGCCAACTGAAACATTGAATGAATAGTAGCTCCTCCTGCATTTAATGCGGCAATACCTGTGGGTGCAACGACTACAGTATTTTTGTGGGTATTTTTTATTATTTGTTTTAGTAAAGTAGTTTTTCCGGTACCTGCTTTACCTGTTAAAAATACGTTTTGCTGTGTTTGACTGATAAGTTTTAAAACATAATCAGCTATTTCATTTTTTTGGTAATCCATTTTTTATGTTTTGTTAGTTTGATTTAGACCAAAGGTAAAAAACATTTTTGGAAGGAAAAACAAAAAAGCTATGAAAAAAAAAAGGGGTCACTGATTATTTTAGGAGAGTAGTAATGTTTGTTATGTCTTTTGGATAGACAGCACTTCTATTTGAATGCTCCATGATGATGAAATAAATGATTGGTGTAAGATAAATTCTAGCATTAGTAAACATCTTAAAAAGTTAAAAAAATGGCTGCCAAATGATATATTTTTCAATTACAGCCATCACAGCCAGACAGATCATAGTACATGGGGTTAGGACTTAACACACTAAACTTAAATAGAATAGAGATAAAAAGCTATTTTAAAAACCTATGAATTTAAACCATATTAAGCAAGCAGATGACCCGAATACGTTGATGTTATCCTGAAATCAGTGGGTGTCGCTATACTGTAGTGGGAACTCGTGGGAACTCAGTGGGAACTCGTGGGAATGCAGTGGGAACTCAGTGGGAATGCGGTGGGAACTCAGTGGGAACTCAGTCGGAATTCAGTGGGAACTCAGTCGGAATGCGGTTATACCATCTACGGAGTATGGTGCTAGTATCATGGGAGTATCGTTGGAGGAGGTACGGAGTATGTATGGAGTAAGATACAGATTGATAGGTTTGGACAATGGCATATGGAAATAAATTTTACATATACATAACGTTATTTCAGAGGATATGTGTGTAGGTCAAATGTTAAAATTTATTAAAAATGGACGCATGCTATGCAAAACCACATGCCAAAATGGGAAGAAAAAGGAAGTTTGGGTCGTATTTGGACAAAAGTGGAAAAAAAGGACAAAAATGGACAAAACTGCCCAAAACATACCCAAAATGGACAAAAGTGGACATAACCGGAAAAAACCGGAAAAAAGGGGAAATTATATCCCATTATGGACCTGACCTCTTGAAAAATCGAAAAGTACCCCTGTATCTTTGGGGCATTGTTTAACCTTTTAAATTTTTTCATTTATGGCAAAATTAAGTAGTTTGTTCAAGTTTGAAGGTACGGTAGGTAAAACTCGTGTTAAAACTTATAAATTCACAGTCATTGATGATCAATTCAAAAACACACAAATATACTCACTCCCTTTAAATAGTTCCTGACCCCTTTAAAGTTAGTGTCATTTATGTAAGGTAATTTTGAATGAATATACCCATCATCAATCCTTCCATAGCAAGGAAAGGACTTCATAAAGTGGACTTTACTAAACGGTATGGGGTCTAGAGTTTGATTTTTTTCAATCGATCTAGGTCTCTCTTATTGTCCCTTTCTTTGATAGCATCTCGTTTGTCAAAGGCTTTCTTTCCTTGGGCAAGTGCAACTTCTAGTTTAGCAAAGCCACGATCTGTAAAATACAATCTATATGGAACAATCGTGAGTCCTTTTTCAGTCACACGTCGTTCAAGCTTTTTGAGTTCTGGTTTACGTAGTAACAATCTTCGGTCTCTGCGCGCGTCGTGATTGTATATAGTTCCATGATCGTATTCGGCTATAAACATGCTCTTAACCGTAAGGTTTCCATTATCAAATAGGCAATAAGCGTCATTAAGGTTGGCCAGTCCTAATCGTAATGCTTTGACTTCAGTGCCCGTCAGTACCAAACCAGCTTCAAACATTTGAATAAAACTATACTCAAACTTTGCCTTTCTGTTCAAAACTTCTTTAGTTACTAATTTTACACCCATCTGTATTTTTAGATATTTAAAGTATTCAAAGTGAATTTTTATGGATCGGAGTATATCATCATACCTTACCAAGCCTTATTGCTTCCAATTTAAATTCTTTTACCATTAGAATGTGCAAAGATATAAGAGTTTAGTTATAATTTCCAGAAAAACATTAATTTTGGACTTTCAATTGATTTCAACGATGACAAAGAATATTGTATTTTCTCTGGTTTTAGCGACATTTTTATCTGTATGGTTTACTTCTTGTGTGCCTGATACCAAAACAATGGATACGGAAATCAAAATCTCCATGTCAGACCCCGAAGTTCAAAAAATATTAGACCTTCAGGACAAAAGTGACGTAAAAGGACTTTATGTGCATCTGAGAAGCGAAAACCCAACCCATAGATATCTGGCCACGATGGCTTTCGCATCTGTCAAGTCAGAGGAGGCCCAAGACTCCTTGATCAAAATGCTCAAAGATCCAGTAATGCAAGTAAGGGCCGCCGCTGCTTTTGCTCTAGGTCAGGTAGGAGATACCAAAATTACTGATAAACTTATTGTGGCTTTTCGGGGAAAAGATACATTGGATATAGACAATATTTATAATGCCAATATACTAGAAGCTGTAGGTAAAACGGGAGGATTAAACGATCTCAAGGCATTATCTACAGTAAAAACATACCGTATTACGGATACTTTTTTACTTTTAGGACAAGCAAAAGCCATATACAGAATGGCTTTGAGAAACATTGTCTCTGATGAAGGTACTTCTAAGATGGTTGACTTTTTAAATAATGCTACAACCCCTTATGAAGTAAAACTCTATGCTGCCCATTATCTGGCTAGAGCCAAAGACCTGAAACTAAACCTGGCAGCAATAAGACTTACCGATATTTTTACTAGGGAAAAAAATCCTGAGATCAAAATGGCCTTGGCCACATCTTTTGGTAAAAACAAGGATTCCTTATTTTTAGAACCGTTGAAGACTGCTTTGCTCAAAGAAAATGATTACAGAGTAAAGTGTAATATTATCAGAGCATTGGGCAATTATCCATACTTTAAAATGCGTGATGCGATTTTACCAAGCCTTTTGGACTCCAATCTTCATATAGCCACTACAGCAGCCCAAGTTTTTGTCAAGAATGGATTTATAGAAGACGTACCCTTGTATGCTAAGTATGATACAGTTACTACTCCATGGCAAGTCAGAGCACCTATGAATGGAGCAGTACTAGCGCACACAGCTCTATATTTTACTAAAAGTAAGATAGCCTTTTCTGAAAGAATCAAAAGGAATTTAAAATCAGAATCTTCTCCATATGGAAAGGCTGCATATATTAATGCCTTGAGCCAAGACCCATTTAATTATATTGTGATTTCACAGATTTATGCTCAGGAAAAAGACCAAATAGTAAAAATTGCTGCACTGGAAGGTCTAGGAAATATCCTGAAAAGTCCACAATTTTATAAAGCATTTGGCAATGGTTATGGAAAAGTAAAGGCAGAAATATTGGGTACCCTGGCAAGCGGTATTACTAGTGGCGATCCTGGACAAATGGCGACATCATCTGTTATACTCAAAGAACCTGTCATGGCATGGAAAGAATGGCTCAAGGACCTGACCTTTATGAAAGATGCCCTGGCAAAACTCAAACTCCCTAAAGAAATAGAAACATATAATGAGCTAGCATCTTGTATAGCATATTTAGAAGGCGCAGACTATAAAGCCAAAACACCTGAACATAACCATCCTATCGATTGGACTTTAATCAGTACCATTGGCGACTCTAGTGTGGCAGCTATCAAAACATCAAAAGGGCTCATTAGAGTAAAACTCTATAAAAATTCGGCACCAGCTACAGTCGCAAACTTTGTAGATTTAATCAATAAAAAATACTATTCAGGTAAGGTTTTTCACAGAGTGGTACCTAATTTTGTTATACAGACCGGATGCCCAAGAGGTGACGGATTTGGTTCAGAACCATATAGTATCAGATCAGAGCTATCACAAATATCATATGATGGCTCAGGTTACATTGGTATGGCATCTGCAGGCAACCATACAGAAAGTACACAATGGTTTATCACACACTCGGCAACGCCGCATTTGGACGGTAATTATACCATATTTGGCAGAGTAATAGAAGGTATGGATGTAGTACACAAAATACAACAAGGAGACAAGATAAATGACGTTATTTTTGTGAAGTAGGTTTTCTTATTTATGAACCAAATTTTTTATCATCTTTTAAAAAGATATACAGGTAAACATAAAAGTTAAAATTAACTCTAAAAATATTGTTGAATTATAGCCAGTTGAAATTCTGACTAATGTTCACAAAAAACAACTTTTAACCTACCTAAGATTGACTCATAGAAAACTTGGAATTTTAGTAAATTTAAATAATAAGTCCATAATTGATAAAGAAATTATAATCAGAATTATCAATTCAAAGCAGTATAAAGACTTAGAGTGAGAAATATAAAAAAGTCTCTTGCAGATCAAATAAAAATCTTTGTATTCCGTGCAATCAGTGAGCTAAAAAACGCTCCATTACTTCGTAAATCGTAATATCAAAGCAGGCAACAAAAGCAAATCACAAATCAGAGCGCTGACCAAAGTTACTGCTATAAGAACTCCAACGGTAAAAGTTGGCGGATTAACTGAAAAAATCATCATAAAAAATCCAAAAAACATAACAATAGTAGTAAAAATAATCGCTTTTCCGGACTCATGTATAGTAGTATGAATGGCTTTTTCTTTAGCCAAGCCTTCTTTCAAGCACAAGTTGTACCTACTCAAAAAGTGTATACTATCATCTACGGCTATACCAAAAATGATCGAAAACATAATGGCGACGCCGGCTTCTAATTCAATACCAAAAAATCCTATGATTGCTGCTGCAAACAAAAGCGGAATGATATTGGGAATCAAAGCAATGATAAGCATCCTCAAAGATTTGAACAGTAATGCCATAAGCATAGATATGATCAAGACAGAAAACCCTAAGCCTTGCAATAAACTTTTAGTGACATATTCGGAGTTTTTATCTAGTATTAGGCCTGTTCCTGTTCTCTTCACACTTATGAGAGATGTGTCTATATTTTTATTGATCCAATCGTCAAGTTCTGTACCTACTGCTTTGATTTTGTCAGCACCAATATCAGAAATACGGGCTGAAATTCTGGTCTTAAGACGATCCTTACTAACTAAGATATTGGCTTCGTCTTTGAGGCCACGCTCCACTAGTTTTTGAGCTGCATAGAAAGCATCTTCATCTTCTGGAAAAAGATAAGCTTCTTGAGCATTGGCATTATTCATTTTATTAATACTTCGGTATAAGGTTGCCAAAGACATTGAAGATTTAATGACACCTGTAGATTTGGCTTTTTGCTCTATTTTATCCACTTCTTTTAGCACTAGAAAATCATCAGCCTGTTCGTTGGTTTTGGATGCAATTGCAAACTCCAAAGGTCTGAAACCAGCATAGTGTTTTTCAAAAAACAAAAAATCTCGGGTTACCTTGGATCCTTTGGGCAAGTTGTCTTCTATGTTATAATTGGTACTGATTTTAGAAATACCAACACCAAATATGATTAACAAAGCTAAAACTGTTATCAAGATAGTTTTCTGATGATACCTATTTATATTGAATATTTTTTCTAACCAAGGTGTCCATTTAGAATTTTGATATTGCTCGGATATTATTTGGTTCTTATCGAAAAGTGATAACACCACTGTCGTTAATAGTATAACCGTCACGTATGCTATCATGACTCCAATAGCAGCGTTTATACCAAAGTCCTGAATGGTCTTCAATTTTGAAAAATACAAAGATGCAAAACCAATAGCAGTAGTTGCAGATGTCATGAAAGTAGCTAGGCCGATTTCCATTACCGTGATTTCCATGGCTAATTGCTTAGTATTTCCTTTATTAAGTTCGTCTACATACTTACTAAATATATGGATGACATCAGACGAACCTACAATTAACATAATAACGGGAAATAAAGCAGATACTGCATTTAACTCTGTACCCGTGGCCCCAAGATATCCCATAAATAATAATAATCCTAGGGCGATGCTACCGAGGGATATGGCTATGCCTATGGGTTTTCTATAGATCAGAAACATGATAAAAGTCACTAAAATAATGGAAGTGATAAATGCCATCAACATTTCTTTCTTCTGAAAATCTATGAGTTCACGTTGGAAATATGCCCTACCAAGTATGTAAGAGTTTTCTGTGAGACCATGTGAAGCTAAAAGCTCATCGACTTTGTCGGTAAGCTCTCTTGACTCATCCATACCCAAATCTGCCTTTGTTTTACATGCGATCACTAAGGATGTTGCATTGGAGTCAATCAATGTATATACTAAGCGTTCGTCATTGACTAGGTTTGTGCTGTCGCTTTCATAGTATTCCGGATTGTCCATGTGAATCATTGGGATAGCAGTAATGCCAAATGGTGTTTTCACAGGTGCACTCAGCGTGGTCAGAGACTGAACCCGAGTGATGTAAGGGGCATCTTTTATAGATAAGGTCAACTTATGAAACCTTGCCAGAAAAGAAGAGTCAAAGATAGACGGTTTATTTTCAACGGCTATCATTAAAAAGTTATCGTCAGACTCAAACTCTTTTGCAAAATTTTTATAAAACTCTAAATCGGGGTCTCCTTTTGGAAAAAACTGGTCAAAGGAAAAACTAAACTTGAGTTGGGTAGCGAAATAAACACTCAGTCCTGACAGCAAAATGAAGAAAACAATAATAGGCTTGCGCAACTTTAGCAACATCTCTTAAAATTAAGTTGAAACAAAAATACTTTTAACCGGCTTTTGTTTAATGAAGTCTGATAAAAAAATGTGCGGAAAGAAATTAATAGGTTATCTTTGTACTGTATGAAGACAAAAGTAAATAAAATATTAATCATTCGTTTTTCGTCTATTGGAGATGTAGTGCTCACTACACCCGTAATCAGATGTCTAAAACAGCAGGTGGACGCCAAAATTCATTATTTGATTAAACCTACATTTGCTCACATAATCCACGAAAATCCTTACGTAGACAAAATCATAAGATTGAAAGAATCATTGACTGAAACGATCTCAGATCTAAAATCTGAAAACTACGATTTAATCATTGATTTACAAAAAAATATGAGATCCTACAGAATAGGAATCGCTCTACAAGTAAAAACGATAAGATTTGACAAACTCAACGTCAGAAAATGGCTTTCTGTAAAATTTAAATGGAATCTTTTACCTGAAAACAAACATTTAGTAGATCGTTACTTTGATGCTTTAGAGCCGTTAGGCATTAAAGATGATGGCATAGGCTTGGATTATTTCATAATGCCGGAAGACGAGTTTGATGCACAAGAATTGATCAAAGGTATCAAATATCAGGTATTGGTATTGGGGGCTACTTATTTTACTAAGCGTATTCCTAAAGAGAAATGTATAGACATTATTTCCGCATATCCGGGACATACTTTACTCTCGGGAGGACAAGATGTAGCAGATTTAGCTAAAGAATTGTCTATGATGTTTCCTGAAAAAGTGATAGACTATTGTGGTAAAGTAGGCTTGGGTGTCAGTGCCGGATTTATTAAGCACAGTAGCAAAGTGGTGACTGGAGACACAGGATTGATGCATATTGCAGCTGCGTTACAGAAGGAAGTGGTCGTGCTTTGGGGTAATACTGTGCCCCAATTTGGTATGTACCCCTATTATGGACATAAGAATACTGAAAAACATACCAATATAGAAGTTAGCGGTTTATCTTGTAGACCATGCTCAAAGCTTGGATATGAATCATGTCCTCAAGGCCATTTCAGATGTATGATGGATCAAGATACTACTGCTGAAATCTTTAAGGCATAAAAAATATTAGTTTTTAGAGGTCATAAAATTCAAAATACTTCTTAAAACAATGTTAAAAGAACATTCTAAATTAATTTGTCCAAATAATTTTTATCATAGATACTTAAAAAGCTATATCTTTGTGCTTATTACCGAAGATTCCCTAGTATTTATGATCAATTAAAAATTTGGCGCATTATTTGCACTAAATATATTGTGTTTTTAGACTTTTGATGGATTTGTGATGTTATACTATCAAAATGTTTTGAAAACAAGCAAGGAATATATAGAATAAATCATAAAATATTTTATAATTTTGCAAACTGATTTTATCATTTTAAAAATTTCCGACATGAGGAAAATCTTTTTTACACTATTAACAGGAATTTTTTTCTGTGTAAATTTTGCAACCGCACAAGTGAATATTGCCATGTCAAGTTCAGAAGTGGATCAGGGTGCAAATGCATCAGTAGATGTGACAGCTTCCAATTTTACGAGTCTCATAGGATTGCAGTTTTCTGTAAATTATGACTCATTAATTTTGGAGTTTGCTAATATTAGCAACATCAATACCGCAGCATTAAGAGGACTATCAGCAGGTAGTATTGGATTGCCAGGTTCAGGTGTAGCTATCAAAAAAGGTCAGTTGACATTTGCATGGGATGACCCAGGAGCAAATGGAGCTTTTGGCGTCACTTTACCCGCAAATACTAGGTTGTTTACCATAAATTTTAAAGCTATAGGTGCTAAAAACACCTCATCAGATGTGGTCACTAGCAATACGCCAAGAAGAATCAATGTCGTTTATGCTGATTTTACAGAAAATCAAAACCTGACCAATACCAAGGGGACTGTAAGAATAAAAGGAGACGGTCCGCCGCCACCACCACCAACCTGTGTTGATCCTGCTTGTAGCAATCCTAATGCTTTGACATTTACAGGTGCAGTAGTGACGGCTCTAAAAGACCAGACCATTTGTGTACCGATCACAGTAAAGAATTTCAAAATTATGCAGTCAGGGCAGGGATCTATAAAATGGGATCCGGCAGTATTACAATATACGGAAGTAAAAACGCCGGCAACAGGAGGTATACCTAATTTTGCAGGAGGATTCAATGCAGCAGGTGCACCCACCGGAGAGTTTAAATACCTTTGGTTTAATGATCAACCTGCTATGCCATTGACACTACCTGACAATACTGTTATTATGGAACTTTGTTTTAAAGTATTGGCTGCTACGGGTACTGGATGTATTCAGATCGGAATCGGTACTTTAGAAACCATCTGGGAAGATGATAATGGTGCAGTACCTGTTTGTTACAGTTATGGTAAAATAAATGTAGGAGACCCTGGAGTTTCAGTAAAAATAAAAACAGGAACTGCTTCTGGAAAAAAAGGGGACATTATATGTTTAGACGTGACCGTAGAAGATTTTGATAATATTTTTGGATTACAGACTAAATTTGGATGGGATCCTACACAACTTAAATTTGTCAGAACAGAAGCATATGGCTTGGACGGTCTAAACCAATCAGTATTTTCAAATACAAATAATGTTTTGAATTTGGCGTGGACTAATGGAAATGCACTTTCAAGACCTGATGGACATGTAATATTTAAAATTTGTTTTGAACTTCTATGTCCATCAAATACCAATTATACAGCTAATGTAACCGTACCCGGTCCCACTGACGTCACAGGAACAGCAAACGGCGTTCCGGCGATGGTATCTAGTACAGCCACAGGTGGATCAATTGCTATTAATTGTATTGATGATCCAAAACCAGTTTGTACGGTTGGCACCATTACTCCTGTAGCTTGTAATGGTCAAAGCAATGGTAGTGTAGCTATCACCGTAACCAACGGAGATGCTTGTAATTATCAATGGAAATTGGCAGGTACTGTCATTAAAAGTGGTGCAGTATCCGCTGGAAACCTTACCTTGACTGGCGTAGGTGCAGGTACTTATACTTTTGAAGTAGTCTGCAACGGCACAGTGAGTACTACATGTAGTGCTACGGTGACTCAGCCTTCAGCCATCTCTATACCTAATGCAGGAGTGGTAACGAATGCCGCATGTGGTGGCAAAGGTGCTATCAACATCAGTGCTACATCAGGCGGTAATGGCGGATATCAATACAATTGGAATCCTGCACAAGGAAATATCCCTAATCCATCAGGGCTAAATGCTGGAACTTATAGTGTAACTGTAACAGATTCTAAAGGTTGTACGGCTACGGCAAGTTTTACAGTAGGAAATACTCAAACTGCACTATCTCCTGTAACCCTTACACCTACTAACGTAAAATGTAATGGCGGGAGTGATGGAAGAATCGTTGTAACTGTGAGTGGCGGATGTACACCATACAGTTATACGTGGACTGGCGGATTATCTGGAGCCAATCCTCAAAATCTAAGAGCAGGAACGTATACAGTGACAGTGTCAGATAGTGCCACACCTGCACAAACAGGAACGGCTACTGTAACTATAACAGAACCAACACCTGTAACCATCGCTGTTACAAGTATCACCCAAGCTTCAAGTGCTACTGCTGCTGATGGTGGGATAAACATTACAGTGGCTGGTGGAACAGCTAATTACAGAACCATGTGGTCTGGAGGTATTCCTGATGGTCAGACTTCTGGAACTTTAGCAATAGATAAGCTTAGAGCAGGGACATATAATGTAACAGTAACCGACGCTAATGGATGTACTGCTGTCAGAAATGGAATAGAAGTTACGGTAAAACCTGTTACAGATGAAAAACCAGAATTGGGTACGGTTTCCGTGACCAGTAATTTTTCAGGATTTGGAGTTAAATGTTTTGGTGAGTCCAATGGTGTGATCAGTGGTACTTTAACCAAGGGTACTTATCCAGTGACTGTAACCTTAAGAGCTGGAATCAACACCATTGGTAGCCCTCAGGTGATTAATGTTCCAGATTTTACCTTTTCTAATCTCCCGGCAGGTACATATACGGTCTCAGCAATGAATGCTACAGGTACGGTAGTATCCCAGGCGATTACGATTACCCAACCTACAAGGTTAAACGCTACAGTCCAAAGAACTTGTAGCTCAAAAGATAATGATACAGGGAGCATTGAAATCAATATGGGTAATACTGGGGCTGGAAATTATGGGTATGTGTGGCAAAACCTTTCTGTAATCACCAATAAAGCTGAGGGATTGGCTGAGGGTTTTTACAATGTTACCGTTACTGATGCTAACCTTTGTGAATTAAGATTGACCAATCTAGAAGTGGGTGAATGTCCGATAGATGGAGAATGTTTCACATCAATGTCTATCATGACGCCAAACGGAGATGGTCTCAATGATTTGTTCATCATAAATTGTGCCGATAAAAACTCATCAGATTTATCCATTTTTGATAGATGGGGAAAACTGGTATATTCTCAGGCAAATTATGACAATACCTGGCAAGGTGTGGACTCAGACAATGAGAACTTGCGCGAAGGAGCATATATTTGGGTACTCAACGTAAATTTCGGACAAGGAAGAAGAGAAATTTATAAAGGTACAGTCACAATACTTCGTGGAGAATAATTAAAATTTTGAACAGTATTAAAGGTAAAATATGAAAACAGTAAATATTTTTAAATCCATCCTAGTGCTTTTTGTCATCATGAATTTTTCTTCTTGGGTGACTGCACAGACTTCTCGGTATTTTGACGAAAGGTACATCTATACCCAAGCACATCTTAATCCACAATTGATCAATCCCGGTTCATTTGGGCATCAAATGAATCACAACGTGTTACTCAACTATCGTAATAAATGGTCAGGAATTGATGGCGCGCCGAGAACATTTACTTTAGCATACAATGGCTCAGTGGGAAATAGATTGGGACTTGGTGTTAACTTACTAAGTGACAGATTTGGAGAGTTAGAAACCACCAAAGGCGCAGTAGGTCTTAGTTATATGATAGAATCTGAAAATAATAAAGTTGGATTTGGTATTTCTGCAGAGTATATCAAGCATGGCTTATCAGGTGTGGGCAATTCTGCCCCAGGAGACCCGGTAATCAACAACGCTCTATCTGGTACAGAATACTTTGACGCTTCTTTTGGATTGTATGGTCTATATATGAATAGATTGTCTTATGGCTTAGTGCTACCGTCTGCTGTGAGCTCCAGAATAAGCGACATAGACAACGATGCACCCGAAAGAACTATAGGTTTTATCATGCAGGTAGGATACAAACTGGATGTGCAAACAGACATCACTATGACTCCAAGTATCATTATGAAGAGGTTAAATAATGTTCCTACCCATATAGATATGAATTTGGTTTTTGGCTTCTTGCAAGACAAACTTTTGGGAGGTGTCAATTATACTTTAGGGGCAGACAAGAGACTTGGATTCTTAATAGGTACTAAAATCGAAAAACTTAACTTTTTATACTCGTACAATACATCTTCTCACCAGATTCAGGATTACAACAATGGGTCTCATGAGTTGACATTAGGTATCAGTTTCGGAGGAAAATAACTCCATCACTATATAATATCAAAAAAGACCTTCAGCAATGTGGGTCTTTTTTTTTGGTTTTAATGATTACTTTATTATTTTTGACGATTATTAATTAAGAAATGCGAATCAACGGCCACGGACACTTGCTACCCTATCCTCATCAAATCCCTAGTTTTATGAAGGAGAGAAAGATATTTTGGGTGGAGGATGATTGCTCTTGCATGTGTCAGGGCACCTGGCGCAGGCCCGTAACAGACCCCAGTTTTTTTCTGGATCGCAAACTAGAATGGATGGAGGTCAATCACATTGATAAGGAAGTCATCTTAAATTTATCCCAATTGTATTGCAATGGTTACAAAAAACAAGATGCCCACGACGTCATTAGATTCCAAAATGATTATAATGCATCTATTCAAAGCGAATACCCTGAAAAATTTATTTCTGGCTTTGTCGTACAACCATTATATGTGGATGATGCACTTCAGGAAATACAGCGATGTGTCGAAGAACTAAGTATGCCGTTGTTATGTCTGCCAACACACTTTTTGAATGCTGAAGGAAATTGGACGACCATCGCAGACGAAGCAACATTGCCTATTTTTGAATTGGCAAATCACTATAAATTGGCAGTGGAAATTCACCCTTATAATGCAGAAGAAATTATAAATCTTGAGGATAAATTTTGGCGATTTCATTTGATTTGGATGTGTGCTCAGACAGCTGATGCCTGGCATTTTTTTAGTTTGATGGATTTTCCAGATCGGTTTCCTGAAGTAAGGACCTGTTTTGCACATGGTAATCAATATGGTCATATGGGATTGGGTCGAAGAGTACAAGGCTACAAAGGACGCCCAGATCTATTTAAAGGCACTCGAAACCCTGAAGAAAATCAATATGCCCAAAATGTATATTTCGATACTTTAGTCCATGATGTACTTTCTTTTGAATTGTTGGTCAAACGAGCCGGAACATCTCAAATTATAGCCGGATTAGACGATCCTTATCCTCTAGGGGAGATGGAAAGTGTTCCAGGGTCTTATCCTGGTAAAGTCATAGATGATGCCGTAATCAATGATGTAATTACTCAGATAGAAAGAGATCAAATTTGGTGTGATAATGTGATGAGATGGATATATCAATCACCAGAATAAATAATTTCTTTAGCGAATTTTTATCTTTGTACTTCTAAATATAAAGCCATTGGATACTTCATTGCAATATGCCCTAGATCAGGATCAAAAAGATGTACTTCATGCATTTAGGGACATGTTTCATATCCCTAAAACATCAAGTGGTCAGGATATCATTTATTTATGTGGAAATAGCTTGGGCCTAATGCCAAAATCTACTTCAATGTATGTCAATCAGGAGCTAGATGATTGGAAAAATCTGGGTGTGGAAGGTCATTTTCATGCAAAAAACCCATGGATGCCATATCATGAATTTTTGACGGACAATATGGCGCATATTGTTGGCGCAAAGCCTGAAGAAGTCGTAGTAATGAATAGCCTGACAGCAAATTTGCATTTTTTGATGGTATCTTTTTACAAGCCCACGTCTAAAAGATATAAAATACTTTTTGATTATTCGCCTTTTCCATCTGATAGGTATGCAATCGAAAGTCAGATCAGGTTTCATGGTTTTGATCCCCAAGAAGGTATGATAGAGCTTACCCCTGATGCAGGAAGTGAAACAGTTTCATTGACCCATATTCAAAACATTTTGGAGCGTCATGGTGATGAAATAGCACTTATCCTAATAGGTGGTGTCAATTATTATACCGGTCAGGCCTATGATATCAAAACCATCACCGCGATGGGACATGCCAAGGGTTGTGTGGTTGGGTTTGATTTGGCTCATGCAGCTGGCAATCTATTGTTGCATTTACATGAAGATGGTCCTGATTTTGCAGCATGGTGCAGTTATAAATACTTAAATTCAGGTCCAGGAAGCTTATCTGGATGCTTTATTCATGAAAGGCATCACCAAGCGGATTTACCTAGATTTGCAGGATGGTGGGGAAATGATAAAAAGACCAGGTTTTTGATGAAAGACGAGTTCGTTCCTATACCAACAGCCGAGGGATGGCAACTGAGTAATCCACCCATACTGTCTATGGCAGCTATCAAAGCATCTCTTGACCTATTTGCTAAAGCTGGCATGGATCGCCTTAGAAGTAAATCTGAACAGCTGACGTCATATCTTGAGTTTTTGGTATTGCAAAATGGTAACAATACACTTAACATTATTACACCAGCCGACCCTAATCAAAGAGGATGTCAATTATCTTTACAAATGACAAATCCCAATAAAAAACTCCATGAATACCTTACTAAACACGGCATCATTGCTGACTGGCGAGAACCTGATGTAATAAGGGTTGCTCCTGTACCATTATACAATTCTTTTGAAGATGTCTGGCGTTTTAATAGCATACTTGCAGAAGGTCTGATCCAATTTTAAAAAATGTACTTAAAATATTGCTAAAAGATGAAGGCAACAAAAATTCATAAAATAGAAATCACACCCACCCAGATAAAGCTGCATGAGCCATTTGTGATCTCTAAGGGTGCACTAACCCATGCTAGGAATACTGTGGTTAAAATTTATAATTCGGATGGTTTATATGGCGTGGGCGAATGTTGTCCATATAGATCTATACATGGAGAGACACAGACGGGGACCATTGCTTTTGCTAAAGATCTTGCAGAAGCACTTATCGGCGCGGATCCTAGAGAAATTCACAAACATGTAGCCTTGATGGATCGTATGATTGTGGGTAATGCCTCTGTAAAATGTGCTTTTGATATGGCATTATATGATTTGGTGGCCAAAATGGACGGTTTGCCTCTGTATGCATTTCTGAAAGGTGACCGCGACAAAAAAATATATACTGACAATACCGTAAGCTTGCTTTCCAAGGAAAAAATGGTGGAGAAAGCGATTAGATTTAAGGAAATGGGCTTTCCTGTATTGAAAATTAAACTTGGAGAACGTGGTTTTACCAAGGATGTGGAAAGGATGAAGGCAATAAGATCTGCTGTTGGTGATGATCTACCACTAAGAATAGATGCAAATCAAGGATGGAACTATCTGGATGCAAAGCGAGCGCTCAATGGTATGAGAGATTTG
>Ga0075154_10000975_pt1 | contig 21773 bp, 14 predicted proteins | sample JI71714BDNA_FD_70965 | JGI IMG/M metagenome (GOLD analysis project Ga0075154, IMG submission 70965) | Wastewater effluent complex algal communities from Wisconsin, to seasonally profile nutrient transformation and Carbon sequestration -... | ecosystem: Engineered > WWTP > Effluent > Algae...
CTTTCTTAAACTTTCTTAAACTTTCTTAAACTTTCTTAAACTTTCTTAAACTTTCTTAAACTTTCTTAAACTTTCTTAAACTTTCTTAAACTTTCTTACTTATTCTTTTATTCTTGTTTTATTTTTCTTTATCCATTGTTGCGCGAGTACTTTCTTAATCTCCAACAGTATATTAAAGCTACTATTTATTCAAGTAAATGGATGGAAAGTTTAACGGGAGGAACTGGAATCTAAATTAAATGAACGAATAACAAGAAAAGATTGATCGAACTTGCAATCATGTGCCGATCAGGACTCAAGATAAAACAGCTCCAAGACTAAAGTCATCAGCGCCGCATAAAATGAAAAAGAAGCCAAACCAAAACAACGGATATGTGGAAACAGTCAGTGGGAAATAGACATAGTAAGGAAATTTAAATCAAGTTTCAAATTACAAGGGGAGTACTTTCTTCACAGAAATAATTAATCCTAATTAGCTTGCTGCTAGCCCAAATTCAACCATGTAGTTCCCTCATGCCCTATTTACACAAGGATGAGGTTTTTGAATTGATGAAATACCAACAAGTCAAATAAATACGAGTTAAACAATTCCAGGATTGACTTCCAATCAAGCAGTCGATTTTTTGCGCGCTTAAACAGAGGGCTGAAGCCACAAAGAAATAAAAGACGAACTTTTCCATGTGACCCTAGAACCAAAAGATGTCTTGAAAGGTAACTTACAGGTTCTTTACAGCAGGTTCGAAAATTATCACCATGGTAAGCTGTAACATCCTTAAGCATTATGGTATCATCTCAATCACGGAATGCGAATAGGCAGCCATGGGATATCTAGAACTGGATTATAATAGAGAAGCGTTGATCAACAAAATGGGCAAATTTCAGCAGAAAAGCTGGCATGAGCCAGGCATTAATCATGACAAAATCACTGTGAAAGAGGTGAGAGTTACGAGGAAGAAATGAAGAATGAATACTTCTTGTAGAGGTTTCTGGACAGACATCTGTCTCTAGGGTTCCTAAGCCTCTAGAGAAACAGTTTTCTATATTTACAGGACCTGTGTACATGATCAGTGTGGAGATCAATTTTACTGCTTTCAATGATTTTGTTCGGTTGTAAACTTATGCCTTCGAAACTAGAGGAATGTTTTCAAATCAGTCAACAGATTCAAGGGATTCCTCCCAGCATTGGTGTTGGTATATTAAGAAAATATGAATGATGCGAGTTTTGTTATCAATGACTCCGTCGAGCAAGAAAATATATTCTTGAAGTTCCTAAGACTAAAAGGAAAACAGAATACTCCAGATACTGCAAGGCTAAGCCAAGAGTGGCTCTGGTTGAGAAGACGAAAATGATTATAAGGAAAAAAATGACAGGCATTGTTTTTGAGTAATTTCATGGCCATGCTCGTAAATTTCAATTTTAATACCAAGATAAGTATATGGAAAAGCAAAAAATGTCTGAAAAACTTGGACTTGAGATTTGGAAGATACCAGAGCGATGGCAACGAGAAACAAGAAGAAATGCATAACTGACCCAACCAAAGATAACCAAAGATAAACTTGAATAGGCACTGGATGTATTCAAAGAAGAGCATTATGCTAGGCTTTTCTTACAAATCTGACCAACAGAAATATGGTAGAATTATAAACCAGATTACGAATCCTTTTACTCAATCTGTGTCAGACTTATGCAGAATACTTGCAATGTTGCAACAAATACAATAATAAACATAATAAGTTCCTGGAAAGAAATGGCAGTGTGGCATTCACAAATATCTCTTAGCAGAAGAAAAATAAACATGTAACAAAATGCAACCCGGTCCTGCAATGTGATGCTGGCACTGTAACCAAAAAAAGGGCAATCTGTTGGATATGGTAGATTGTGAGTCCACCCAACTGGAATAGACAGCACACTCCATATGAACCACTATGTGACGTTCAATTGCTCTATGAAGGAAGGCTTTATTGTCCACAAAGCAGATGGTACCAAAAGGGGATTTTTATTCTCCAACATTATGTATGACATGGCTAATGTGCTATTTGTAGGAAAGAATAAAGATAAAAATTGTTAACGAGTACTTTGATGCAAAGAAAGCTCGTTCAATACAGGAAATAATAGGTAATCCATCCTATCACCCATGAAAAAATCAAGTATGTTGAAAATCAAACGCTGAACTGCATGACAACAATAGCCCAGACTTTATGCACCAAAGACATTTCCAGGCCAATATTAGGTGTACTCAAGGCAAAAACAAAAAGTAGAACACCAGATGCAGTTTGAAACAAACGGAGCAAGGATTAAACAAACACATGGTTTTGTCAATTGTGTTTGCTTAAAGAGGAAAGGAAACAAATTGGAGGGATTAAACAAGCACATGGTTTTGTCAATTGTGTTGGCTTAATTGATGGTACTTTGTTTCCTTTGGCCTTTGCGCCCACTCTGGATTCGTAAGAATATTTCACAAGAAAGATAACTATGCAATTAAAGGTTTGTTTGTTTGTGATGATATTGCAAATATTACTTTGATTGAGATTGGATGGCCTGGTAGTGTACACAACAACCGGGTTTGGTTGAGAAGTGATGTTTACTTGTCAAAAGAAACGTTTTTTCAGTAACAAGGAGTATCTGCTTGGTGATTCAGCATTCTACATGTCTACAGTTATGGTTCCTGCTTTAAAAAAGGGTCAGAATGCCAACTTGAGCGAAGATCAAAAATATTTCAACACAAATCTGGTGAAAGAGTGGATTAAGAGTGAACATTGCATTGGGATACTCAAGGCTAGATTTCAACATGTACAAGGACTCAGAATGGTTATAAGCAGCAAGTGTGACTTAGCTGTGATTCTCCAAATGATTATGTGTGCCTGCATCTTACACAACCTTTTGATCGATCATGCCATCCCTCAAGATTGGATGGAGGACAACACAGAAACAGAAGATGATGAGGAACTGGAGCAGCATAAAATGAGAGGGCCAATCAGTAGCACATCTACTTTAAACTTGAGCTGCTCTTTCTCTAAGCGAAGCCTCTCTTTGTCCATATTCAACCTCTCTTTGTCAACATGCAACCACTCCCTTTCTGTTTCAGCCTTGAGTTTTTCCATTTTGATTGTCAGCTCTTGTTCTAACATACCCATCTTTCACTCTTCTCACTCAGATTCAGCTTGAAATTTGTGCTCTTCTATACTGAATTTGCGCTCTTCGATACTCAGCTGCATCAATTTGTAGCTTTTATCTTTGGCTATTTGTTCTTGTCATAGTAGGGACAATGATTCTAATTCGGAGGATATGCTGTTGGCACCTGACTTTTTCTTCTTCTTTAAAGATAGCTGATTCTCTGCATTATGCTTTCCGTTTCGAACTAGCTTCACACTAAAGGATGTGACCATGGCCTTTTTACTTCATTGTCGGCTTCAGACATCACATGATTGTCGGTTCATTAAGTGACGTCATAATGGATAAGGGTGTACTACTGGGTCTGTCACCCATAACTTCTGCAAGCTCATAGTAATGCTGGCAATGCTGAGTTACAGCCGCCCTAATACTCTCCTCGTCAGTTACACCAGCCCCTGTTTGACTCAACCAATCTCTAGCAGTCCTAAACTGCTGCTCAAGGTGGGTTAATCCTGTTATGAACATCTTTTCCTGGCCTTGGTAAGATGATTCCTTTTTCTTGCATAAGCTGCACTAGTTGATTGGCGAGTACTGACTTTTTTGATCCATTGTGTTTGTCTCCTCACGCCAGAAATTGTAGTTGTTGTAAGTTTTCAGCCAATTGACCATGATGGGCATAGAACTGACCTTGGGCATTGGACCATACTTTGACCATCCAACCCTTCCTTTAGCTCTCATTGCAGCACTCGTGGGTGGCTTCTTGTGTTGTTTGAAGCATCACTTACTACAGAACAATGGACCCTCCCACTCACCCTCTTTGAATGTTTCAGCTATCTTCCTACCACAACTTGGTTGTATCATGTTGTCGCAATCAGGATACTGACATTTCTCCAATCTCTCATCTACTTTAGGCACTGAGCAATAGTTTACATGTGGTGTCCATTTTACCTTTTACTGCATGGTTTTGGTTTTGGATGAAATGTGAATTTGAAGGCCAAAATGAGAACCAAAAACAATTCTCTTATTCGAAAAAGCACTTTTTGGGTGTTAGCCAATCAGATTTCGTTTTTCGAATAATATTCACATGGATGAAAACACAAAAACACGATTTGAAGCTAAATTGACAAACCCTAATAATGACAAAAGAAACATATGAGGGCTATAACAAGCATATTACCATTTAAAGACTACGGTAGCCACCAAGAAATGATTGTGGAAACGATGTACAACTTGTTTTGGCTAGAAATTTTTCTGCATAAAGATGGAGTACACAGCGCGCTAGGGCTTGTTCGTGTCATGGTAATATTTGGTTAGTAAGTAACGAGGTAGTCGGGCCCTACGGGACTTAAAAATACATTCTTAACAATTTTTCGTTGAGGGTGGGCCCAAAGAAACGCCTTGCATGCTTACACGTGGCGCACTTTTGTGCAATGAAGGACTGTGTTTCTGCGTGTTTAGAATAGTTTGCTACTGTACCATAAAATAAAAAATATGTCATGGTCATCAAGTCTTTCAAGTGAAATAGCTTTTCTGGATGATTCAGATGATGAAACAACTATTGCAGGAATTTCTGTGCTTCAGTATATCATAGTTCAAGAGTTGGCTCATAAGTCATTGGAAAGGTCATCATTTAACTAATCTTCATATAATATCTAATTTAAATATAGTATGTGAAATGGTATAATACTTTCTAAGTAAAGTTTAACATATTTTTTCGCAGACACATAATACGATTAGATTTGATGAACCAACCTGAACACCCATGAAAACAGGCAACCTCCCCCACCCCCCATAGAGTCATCAGGGAAAGAGAAAACTAACTGCCAAAAATGTGACAATTTGTCAGTTTTTACCCAAATATTACCCTGATAAGGACAAGCCTAAGGCCAAGGGAAATAATCATAGGCCCATGAATAAATTGTAACAAAGACAAATTTTCGAGTACCTGAACAGCACAAAAACTCACTGGGATTTCAGACATCCAGAGCAATAGCCTGGAACCTACCGGAAATCAACAAGGAAGCTATTATTTCCTAAATCTATACACTGGAAAATGAGGAAGTAGAAATAAGCGGACAGTATTGCCTTTGTCCATTTAAGTAGTCAGTCGAGTAGAGCACATGGCGTCAGCGTCTAAAAACACAAAGGGGTTGCATTTGCAGATAAACATGGCAATATGATAAACGACCGAAACAATCATGAGAATAAATCCAAAGACAAGACAGACTAACCAGAATACCTGAAGAAGATGTAATCATGAATGAACATATAATGAAATATACAATCAAAGGAATGACCAAGTGCCAGTGATGATTCATCAGAAATATACAGGAGTGGCAGAAAGTGAAGAGCAATTTAAAAATTGACACACCCAAAAAATAAATAAGGAAGCACAGGAGAATATCTAACACAGGCAAGAGGATGTATAGACAGACGTTCTCTGAGAGATTTCATGAAAAAAGATCGATCAAAATAATGTTATCCTATGCAATAGATGCAAAAGTGGGAAATATTTGTCCATGACAGATATTCCAGGACCATTATTACTGGCTATGTGTACAATTAAAAAAGGCACTATATGGGACTTTAAAAAAGCATCTTTACTAATCTGGAGGGTATTGCCGAAGATAATACAGGAGTGGGGATTCATGCTGAATATATATAATCAATGTGTTTCAAAACAAAGAAATCAATGGAAAACATTGTAGTTTGGGGCATAATTGACAATCTAAGCCAGAAATTTGTCAAGGAAAGCCTGCTCATGAGATCAAGAGGAAAGAGACTCAAAAACCTTGGAATCAGAATGAAGACACAACAAAAGGAAATGTAAGACTCTCATTGCACATTTACGTTAAGAAGATGATGGAAAAATGCGCTCTAGATGTGCAGGGAATGGCAAGCACCTAAACTTGGGAGGAATAAAACTGAGCATAGACAAGGCACAACCATTTTATGATAATGTAGTAAAATTGATACATCTGTGCAGAAGGACAAGGCAGGAGATACAGATTGCAGTACAATTCTATGTGTGAGGATTAAAAGTCCAGACAACGATAACAATATGAAAATGACAAGAGTATTTCAGTACCCATGTAGAACAAAAATGATGACACTGACTATTGAACCTAATGACAACCCAAAATGGTGGTTGGGCAGCTGATAAACATTGTACCCTATCATAAAAGTATCTACTCTCATGTGTCATCTTAATGCTAGTTATTTATTCAAAACAGACAAGATAAAAAGGTGAAGTCAAGTTAGCATTCTGCCCAACAAACATTCTCGCAGACTTTTTGACCAAACCATTACGGTTAGTCTGTTAAAACAGATGCGGGATGCAATACTCAACTTCCTGCCAATTTGAACATTGGTGTGCACAGGAACGTGTTAGAATGTAAAGAAAATATGAATTCTCAGGATTCTGAAATTGATGTCACCGTCAATAAAGAAAAGATCCGGCAACTCTGAGGAAAACAGGATACCAAAATACTCCGAGGATAAGACAAGGATGGCTCAGGTTGGGAAGAAAAAAATGACGGGAAGCATAAAAATGACAGGAATCGATTTTAACTAGGCTCATAATTCTAGTTTTATTAGATGTGATTTAGCTTTGGTATCACGAGCTAGGTTATGTTCTACATTTTCAACAACTGGACAAGAAATCAGCTCTTAGATCAAACTTTAAAAAAAACTACAGAAAAGGACATGACCTGACTGAGATGGAATTCATGACAATGCCAGAAAATAAATACAATAAGCTGGTACATACAGGAGAGTTGAATGCTACGTGAAAGGAGAAAAATGAGATTCTAGCACTGTCAGAACAATTTGGGTCGTTGACAAGAACAAAAAGACCGAAACAAGTTCAGGGAAGCTGTTGCCCAAAGACATGAACGACAAAAGAAATGCCAATGGAAATACCTATTACTGGTGTCTGAAGCACCGGATCTGGACTTTTATACAAGGAAAGTAGGTGTAAACTGGAATTTCTTAAGGATAACAAGGTTAACAAAGAAGAAGAACTAACGAAGAGGGAAGGGCTTTCTTATAAAAAGCATCTCTATGCCACAAGCACGATGAATTATTGGAAGAAATGAACACAGTTATAGATCGAGACAACAGCTTGCATAAAATCACCGGGCCCGCCATCACTCAAGACGGGGACAAGAGTTTGATGTGGTTACCATACAAATTTGAAGAATTCAAGAGGATACAAACATGAGCACAACGAAACTATAAGTGGACTCCCACCATTTGAATAAATTAAAGTTCACGGGATCTCTTTACTACATTATTAGACATACAATCTAAGATTTATGGACAATTACGTTATCAATGAGCAGGAACTTCTGTAGTGTAAAGGCACATTTTCAGAATGGAAAGATGTAGAAAAGAATTCATCCATTTTGGTGTCCAACATATGTATTGGGGAAACAATTGCAACGAGGGAAGAAAAACAGACATTTGGTCCAAGAAGAGCTAGCTAATGGGGCCATCCCTTTTCAAATGCCTGAACATTCATTTTGATATCGTAAATAACAACAGGAATGGCTTCGCCATGATTCCAAGTGCATTTCGACAATTTTTTGAAACTATTTTGTTAAAGATATATAAAAATAATGAGCAATACCAACAAAAGACATAAGAAGCGATAAATCAGTAATTTACAACAAATGTGCGATCAACACAGAAAAAAAGAGTTTCAAGTGACCAAAAAAACCATTTTGACGATAGAACAAAAATGACTCGTTCCGTATCTCTAACATTAAGTTAAAATCGCCCTCTCATCCTCCAAGTTGGATCCCACAGAATTGAAATGGGCGAAGAGCCGATAGAGAGACGGAAGAAGAACACGGCAAGAATAAATGATTTACGAGAGCTACCCGGTGGCGCAGAATTGACTCTATCAAGATCCGATGTGTAGTCGCAAAACCGAATTACATGTATATACATGTACAACCTACAAGAATAGAGCTAAACTATGTTTAACCGTTTAAATACATTAATTAGATGAAAGTTTCACTACTAGTCAAAGATCTGATAACTGCAAACAGGCAATATAATGAAACGTCTAGAGCTTTGGGAGCCAGGTATAAAGGCGCCGTATACACAACACAATGAGGATATGAGAATGTATTAAAAGAACAATATACACAGACGTTGTCAACAATAGACACATGTGCCATGATCATATTGTGGCCCTATGGACAGGCGCATGAGGATGACAGGATGATGACAAAGATGACCTGAATGTGTACATGCCTGATGATTTATGCATGAAAGATGACGAGCCTAACCTAATGATGATGATACAAACAAAAAAGATGCGCTATATATTGACAAGGAATATGACAAGTTTACAAGCACACAAGTTATGGTTATATGTACATTAAAAACAAGGCCGGTCTGAGCAATTATATTCTACTGGACAGTAAATCAACTGTGGATAAGTTCTCCTATTGTAAGGTTAAAAGCATATGTGACACAAAGAAACTTTTGACCATGCACTAAAATTTTGGATAAGCAAAAAGCACTGGAATGTCAGAAACAACAAAGCTATGGCCAACATGAACTTGATGAATTTGTACAAAGACAAGTTCCAAGACATACAAGAGTTCAGGGACCAATACATGGCAATGTGAAAGGTGTGTGATGAACTGGGTCTTAAATGTGGTAGATGTACCAATGATGCAAAGGCAGTACTAAAGGAAAAAGGCATACACAAACTGAAAAGTGCCCAGTTGTAGAAGGCAATTGCCAAAATTGAGGCAGAACATCACACATTTCTCTTCCTATACAAAAAAACTTATAGAAGAAATGGAGAATGACATGCTCCAGCAAAAGGACCCAATTCCAAAGACAGTGGGTGACGTATGTCACATATCATTCAGTTGGAAAAACAAATATGGCAATATCAATAAAAGACTAACCACGGCAAATGACAGGGTGGCATTCACAACAACAGGTACTGAAGAGAAAAAGGCAAGAAAAAAGAAATAACATTTTACAATTGCAAGAAAACAGGCCATTATGCTTATGAGTGTGATGAGGATGAAGAGACCATGAAGATGTCAAACAAAAAATGATCGAATTTTTTGGTACTTAATAAGTTACAGGACAGCAGTTCTGAAGAGGAAGCGGATATGACAATTAGCCATGAACCCCTGGTGTCAGTACAAGAGGAGGAACAGGAAACCAAAAGTAGACTCAGAATACAACATGATGAGGAAGAGGGCACTAGTACTGATGATGAGGAAACAGCAAGTGACAAAGATGATTATGAAAGCTTTGCTTTTCTGCAAAAACATGTACTATGTTGCATCTGGGATATTCCAGCAATATCGAAATGCTGTATACTTCTGGACAGTTAGTACACATTAATTGTAATCTGTAATCCAAAGATGTTGAGCAATATTAGAGATACCAAGCATACTTTGACCCTGTACTGTAATGCTGGAAAGGCTATTGTTACCAAAGAAGGAGAACTTAAAGGCTATGGTTCCATGTGGTATCATGTCCTTGCATAATGTGCAGGAGAAACACAAGGTAACCTATGATAGTTCTCAAGGGGCAGGTTTTGTAGTCCACAAAGCAGATGGTACTTGTCGTTTATTTATGCCTTTAATCTAGGGGCTATTCTTCTTGGATGTTAAGGGCAATATTGTCCATGTCCTAATTAACACAGTAGATAAGAATAAAATAAATACACAGTTAAGACTCTGATGCTTTTAAAGCTAGGCAAATACAAGATATAATCAGTAGGACAAGCTCTACAGACTACATTAGTTATGTTGAAAGAGACCTGCTCCAGAACTATATGAGTGGAAGACATTCTCGGACATAACCTAGACTCCCTAATGGGCAAAACAATGCAAGACCCATTCAATTACACTTGACAATATGCCAAATGGAATGCTCAAAGAGTATGGCGATGTCACTGTTGCCATTGATATCATGCACATAAATGAAATACATTTTATGATGTCAATGTCATGAGCAATTCATTTGGACACTGCAGAAATGAAAAAAATGAAACAAAATCCACAATTATAAAATCACTGCAACAAATTATCAATAGATACCATGGCAGAGGTTTCAGAAATGAATGTGTAAGGAAAACAATGGAACTGCAGGGCAAATACACACGCATCACAGGAAGAGATGAACATGTCCCAGAGGTGGAAAGATATATGAGAATGGTCAAAGAAAGAGCAAGAGCAACTGTCAGTACAGAACCTTTCGAAATACTGCCCCACTGACTAATCATCGAAAATAGTTTACAATGCCATATTTTGGTTAAATTGCTTTCCACACAAGGATGGCATACACCCTACACTTAGTCCACATACTATAGTGGCAGGTTCAAATATAAACTACAATAAACACTGCAAACTACAATTTGGGGCATTTGTGCAAGTGCACAAACAACACAACAACTCAGTGATTCCCAGAATGTCTGGAGCAATTGTGCTACGTCCCACTTGCAATGCACAAGGCAGTTATCGATTTTTGAGCCTATACTCCAGAAAACTTGTAGTGCAAAACAACTGGACTGTATTAACAAATCCTGCAGAAGTCATATCAACTATACATCAATTGGCCAATGCAAGTAAAAATACAAAGGAATCATATTTACAAACAAGAAGGGTAACATAATAAATGATGACAATAGCCCAGAACACAAATTACAGGAGTGATGTAACAAGACTTGGAGCAAGAACATAACAATAATGATGATGCCAAAGAAAGCGCAGACGTACAATATATTACCTAAATCGCAGGAGTGAAACATGATGATACAATCACAGGAGTGTGACATGAACACAACCAGGAAAATATAGATGACAATGGGAATAATGAGCAAGAAACACTGAAACATTAAATATGCTAATGACGATATATCTATTGAAAATGAGTCACCAGAAGACTCATACATAACAATCAATGACCTAAGCACAGTCAAACAAATGAACACGACACAAATAAACATTGATACAGAAACCAGAGATGGATTGCCCAAAACAGACATGCCAATGGTAGTACCCATAAAAACTCAGACCCCAACCTACTGAAAGAAACAAAAATATATTATGACACAGGTAGCAAAATCACATGCACATGTGGTGATGACACAGATGAGAGTTAAACAAGAAATTAAAAATTTGACGAAAAAGGTTATGAGGCTATACTAAAAGAATGAATCAATTACACAAGCATAAGGGACTATTGCCACTAAAGCGAGAGGACATGTCCCCAGAACAGAGAACAAAAGCCCTACATTATCGTATGTACCTGGGAAAAAAATGACAGAACCATCAAGGCAATAGCGTCAATGGAAGATCAAAATAGAATATACAACAAAATCCGAAACGAGTTCTCCAACAGTATCATTAGAGATGATGATGATGTCATGCACTATTGACGTGAAAGAAAATAGGTATGTAGTAGTTACTGACATCCCTTGTGCATTCCTACATGCAGATATGGAAGGAGATGTACACATGTTATTGGAGGGCACTATAATCATCAAGCTTGATCCAAAATTATACAGAAAATACATATGGTGGATTAAAAATGACAGGCCCATGTTATATGTAAGACTAAAGAAAGCCCTATATGGGACACTCCAAGCAGCACTACTGTTTTGGAGGCTATTGTCAGACACCCTGAAGAAATGGGGTTTCAAACTAAATGTGTACAACAAGTGCATAGCAAACAGAACCATCAATGGTCAACAATGTAATATTATTTGGCTCGTAGACAATTTCAAGATATTGCATGCAGAAAGAAAAGTCATAGAAGACATTATTGCACAACTCAACAATAAGTTTGGAAAAGAAAGCCCACTTACCACCGCATGTGGTAAAGTCCTAGAATACCTTAGGATGATGTTGGACTACTCAACAAAAGTAATAATAAAATATCAAAGTACGAATACATCGATAAACTGCTCAGTGAGCTACCTATGGAGATGAATGGCAGTGGAAGGACGCCAGCTGCTGAATATCTATTTAGTGTAAACCTGGATGTGAACAATTTCCCGAAGCAACTGCCCAAACTTCCCATCATCTGGTGGCAAAACTGTTATATTTATCAAGGTGTAGATGGCAATACATACAAATGGGATTAGGGTTCCTATGCACCAGAGTGCAAAAACCCAATGAGGATGACTACAAGATGCTCACAAGGGTCATGCAGTTCATACAATGTATCAAGGAACTTACCCTAACAATTGAGCCAGGCGATGAGGCTAACTGGTGGGTGGACTGTTCGTACACAGTACAACCTGACATGCAAAGTCACATCAGTATTATCATGACACTAGGAACAGGAGCCATGCACTCAGCATCATGTAAACAAAAGATTAATACAAATTTTCATCGGAGGCAGAATTAGTGGCCATTGATGACTCTATGGCCCAGGTACTATGGACCAGGCACTTTTTGGCAGTGCAAGGTCTATATGTACCTACAACAACAATTTATCAGGATTACAAGAGCACAATACTACTTGAATAGAATGCTAAAACCTCTAGCAGCAGGAGGACCACGCATCTCAATGTACAAAATTTCTTTGTGATGGACAAAATAAAGAAGGGCGAAGTGAAGGTAGCATTATGCCCCACTCATAATATGTTAGCAGACTTCTTGAGTAAACCACTACAAGGAATACTATTCATATGAATGTGCGAGAAGATACTAAACCTGCGCAGCGGTACAAGTACCACTGTTCACAAAAGAGCGTGTTGGATAAGCAGCAAACTTATGATATGAGGCGAAATTATGAAACAACAAAAGAGCAAATAGTGAGGCGAAACGCAGCGTAGCCAGAAAAAGCGGGGTAAGTGAATATGGGCCTGAAAATACCCCTACGCGACCTAAAAAGAGTGAAAAATTATTGGAATTTAAATTTAAATAGAAATTCTGAAATAGCGCCATATGCACTACCTCATGATTTCTAATTTTATTAGGATACACTTTAATTTTAGTTTTTTACTAGGTTAATTTTGTGCCATCAACATAAAACGCTGTTACACTGTAACCAAGAAAGGCGACCTTAAGGACCATGGAACAGTATTGTATCACGCTAATGTTCTTCCCAACATCCTATATTTTAGCAATTCCCAGAAGAAATATCAAATGATCTATGACAGTACGACTGAAAACGGTTTCATAGTGAGAGTAACAAGAGAGTATTTGTACCATGAAGAAGTGATTCTAATCAAATTTGAAGAGTGAAGTCGAAATTCAAATAAAGTAATTACACACTTAAAAAACCTCAAATGTTTAAAAACAGTATGTATTGTTTGCTAGGGAACTCTTATAATACATTGACAGAAAAATGAACGCAACCTGCTCCCATCACAAGACACTTTAAGATCCAAAGACAACGTTAGGCCTCACTTATGATCAATTAAAGTGGACACAACAATTACATCACAAGAACACGTTAATGCAACATTTTACTCTGCCTGAGATAGCAGAAAGACATTGCATTATGATACATCAAGTTCATCAACAAGGTACCATTGGTTATGACAAAATCATGCAATAACCATTTTGGCACAGTAGAATGTGACAAGGACATGAAAAGGGTGACAACCATGCCATCATCAGGACAATTGATACACGCGTATCATAGCAGATACAAAACATGCATGCAGGAATAATAAAGTTTAAGAAAACATAAAGGGCCTAACTAAAATGATTATGTCACTTCCATACACAAGAGGCATAGAAAGACAATTGATGATTGACACTTGACAGATGACATAAGAAGAAGAACGATAGACTACCTGATACTCCTGAAAGGAAAAGCGTGAAAGCGCCATAAAATCCATGGATGTGTGGACAGATGATCTCAATGAGAATATACTGCCAAAGAAGAGACTCGCCATCAACTACATCCATAGAGGCAATGACACTATCATGTGCAATAGATGATAATTCAAACAAATACGTTGTAGCATGAAGCCTTCTTGGATGGAGACATAAGTGACAATTTAAACATGGTACTTGAAGGCATCATTGCTAATCTGTTACTGAAACTAGACCTTAAGTAGTTAAACAGAAAACACATGGTGAACTCACATAGAAATTAAAAACAATATATTAGAAACTCTGCAGGCGATTTTACTATTCTGGAAGCTGATATTAGGCACACTACAGGAGTGGGGCTTCAAACTTATTAATGCAAATTATCTTGCCAATAACATATAAACTGTGTAATTCATTTGGCAATTCGGGAGCTTAAAGATATCACGAACAAATAAGGATATAAAAGAGAACATACTACACAAACTAAAAGAATAGGAAATGGGACTCAACTCATGACCAGAGTTGGAAAAGCCCTAGAATACCTATGCATGCAATAAGCTTTCAACACTATCAGAAACCTGGAGAGCCAACAATATAATGCATGAAAACATTGAAGAATATTAAAAGATCACCCATAAGGGATGTAAAGAACAACCAAGAAACTGGTCATCGACCATATAATCTACAATGTACATGAAGAGCACGGAGCAACAAGGGCAAAAGTTTCCTCACTATACTTATGCAAATGCACATAGCCAAACATACAAACTGACTTGGCATCAATGTTTACAATGGTAGAGAAACCAGACCACAACAAAAAATTAGAAGAGTAAAGCTATACAAAGGGAATACCAAAACTGACACTAACATACACCTAGATGACATAAAAAATTGTGAATATCTTACAAGGAACATCCATAAATGCGAAGTCACACATGCATTTACATGAAAATCAGAAATCAGGCACCATAACAGCGATTGTGAGCACAGAAACTAAATACAAAAAGCTCAGCAGAAACCAAATTTTGGACAAGACATCCACTAGCATCACCAGGTGTACACATCCCCACAACAACAATCTACCAATAATATAAAAGCAAAATAATAATGACTGAAAACAGAAGACATCCCTCAATAAGAACAAGACAACATTGCATGTGATGTTTTCATAACTTTAGACAAATATACTATCTAACTTCTTTAACAAGCTACTACAAGGGGCAAATTCATCAGTTTTCATGTGGACCAACATCTAGCTGTTGATCACACTAACAAACGTCCGAGTGGGCATCAACAAATCTCGATTTAATTCTAGCATTCCAACAAGCCAACAAAGACAGCGAAATTCATGAACAAGTCACTAGATTTGTATGCTTCCTGGGAGCATAGGTAGTTACATATGTACTAAATCAACTGAAAAAACATTTACAGAATGAAACACTCAGGAGAAAGATATCGAGCTATATCCTTCACAAAGGGTTGTTCAAGTTTAGTTACATCAAATTCAAGATTATTCCATGCTAATACTACAGAGCAGGGACTTTACTTGCAATCTAAATTGATGATTGACTTTCATTTGCGCAAGATACAGAACTGCTCAAAGAACTGCTTAAAACAGGCACCTAAAAGTGTGATGACAGATGAAGTAGAGGAAGTTGATTACTTTTGTATAAAGGTAGAGAAGCCAAAAGGAAAACCATCAGTCGAAAGCAAGATATTGTACAGAACAAAGAAGGATACACTCTGGAGACAGAATGGGATTACATGAGAATGCTTGCGCAGCGCAACTTTCTAGAAAAGCAAGGAGACTAGATCTTGCGTATTCAAACCATCAGAGTGACTGATTTTCTAAAGCTCCGAAGGTGTCACACAAAAGTCCATTCTGAGAATAGGGAGATACCTCATATCAACTAGACAGGAAGAGAAATTTTCAAGCCAAAAGGTATGGCACTAGAAATATGGTGTGATGGGGATTTTAGTGGAATATGGAGACAATAAATGGCAAATTAAAAGACGGGAGATCTGCAAAATCGAGACCATGATACAAAGTGTGTAATGCAGATTGTTCCATAACCTGAGTCCCCAAGATGCCGACAGGTCTGAGTTCCATGGAAGCAGAATTCATTTCTCTGAGCACAGGGCTGAATAAATTTAGGGTATTGGCGTAGGCATGATACATTGCGTGCTAAAAATTGTTCAACTTTCACACCAATGATGAAACACACTAACACAAATTATTGGCATTTTATGGAGCATCTAAAAATTCTAAATAACAAATAGCAGACCTATTAACCAAGACTCTCACTGAAGTGGAGTTTAGCAAGCTGAACACTAGGAAATGAGAATGTAGCTGTTATAATGAACTTGAAATGAAATGTGAGAAATATCCAGGAGATCAAGGGAACAGGCAAACGAATGGGACTAAGGAGATAAGTTTCAACAGGAATACTTTCCAAGACCAACAGCTCACACTTAAGACATCAACTGAACCTCAAAGTTTATTGCGAACTTAACCTAAACATAACTACATCAAGCCTCACAGTGCTTAGCTAATTCAAGTAAATGGGTGAAAGATTATAAATGTGGATACTGGAACGCTGCAAAAATTTGAATGACAAATAAGAAATGATTAAAAGAATCTAAGAAAAGTAAATTACCACGCATGACACATTATCTGAGGTCCCCTTTTTCAAGGCTTGACCCACAATGGTCTTAGCGGCGTCACCTGCGCCCACTCCCTCACTTCTTAATTTTAAAAGATTCAATCCAATCTCTTCATTGTCCATGACTTCGAACAATCCGTCACTAGCAAGTAAAAGGCAAACATCTTCTCTATCTGTCAAAGCCTGCGTCAGAGACACCGTTTCTATATCTGCGTCACTTATTATGCCTTTACTGTTGGCGAAAGTTCCTTCTAGGGACCGACTCAGAGCATACCTGTAGTCACCGACACTCAACCACCATCGGGAGTATGAACATTGTGGTATTGAAAATCCTAGCCCAGCCTCATTCGCCCGCATTAGACGTTCGAACTCCAGAGGGTCTCCCGGAAAATGGTCCCTAGTATTGTATAAAATAGAACTTTCCAAAGTAGACTTTTTAGAATTTTGACCATCTGAAGTACGAGCTCTTCCCAATAGTAGAGCACGGGAATCTCCACAGTTCAAAATTGTGAGCGCGTTAGCTCCCTCCTTTGAGATAGACATGACTGCGGTCACACATGTTGTTCCTGAGACCATGTCTTTTGAGCCTGTCCCAGCTCGTATTATTCCATGGACTGGATCGTACTCTGCGATACACTCGCCTTCTTCCTCTTCACAACCTAATCTGTAAGTGTCACATGTGTAATTCCACGCCATTGATAGTGCCAATTCCATCTCGGCATCTTGGGCCTTATCATCAAAAGATGCAAGTGCAGTTGTTAGAAAGCCAGGGAGAGTTAATCTAACTGTGGTAGACGCCGCTGTTCCGCCATGTCCGTCAAATACACCAGCGATGAGAATCTCATTCCCCTTATCGTCGTGCAATTCTTGAAGCACTGAATCCAAGAAAAAGGCTAAGTGAAATTTAATGTCTAGACAAGGAGGATCTACAATATATTGAACTTACGATATGCATCTTCTTGCGTTTGCCGCCTTCCTTTGGAGGACCAAGCTCCTTGGGATTCAACTTTAACTGAAGTGGAGCTTGATTTTTCAATATTTGACATTTGCTGTGGCTTAGAAAGGCGATCAAAGTGAAGAGTAATTGAGCTGGAGCTTTCTGGCTGATTCTGGATCTACAGAAGCAATGTGCGGCGAGAGTAAGTAAATTTTCTAGATAGGACTACACAAACGCAGCAAACTCACAAGATCAATAACCTTCTCAAACCCCCCATTAGCGAGCGGAACTTCCCCCACCCCAACCAATCTGTCGCCGACTTCAAAAATTCTCATCAAATCCGCCTGGCTTTCTTTTACCACATCAAGCACAAAAACATCTCCAAGATCGGCATTTGCTGTGGCGATGTCCCATGAATTTCTGGTTTCATTATCCATGGCTTCAAGAGAGTCTCTTTCAATGTCTACTTCGGAGAGTAGAAGACCCAGAGACATCTTACGACTAAATGTCGCAACAAAATGAAGTGGGCGGGGCAATATGATGCGAGCTTCAGAGTCATCCTCACTTAACTCATCCGAAGGTTCGGTACTTTCTGTGTTCCAAGAAACTTCGCACAACTCAGACGATTCCACGACTGATCGGAAGTAAAGACCGTCGCCATCCCAGCTGGACTCGTCGATTTTATCCATCTGGCTCAATATCAAATTGAATTTTTCAAGTGACTCTCTTGCAGATTTGCGAAGCTCGGGAATGGGCTGGAGCATTTGTTTTAATAGTCCCCACAATCCAGGTCGCTCAGCAACGTATTGAAGGCCATCCTCGAAACCAGCGGGACGAACAGTTGCGCCTAGTTCTCTGGCAAGCCAAATATCCAGGTCAAATTTTGCTTCGTCCAGCTGCTGACGAAAAGCTGCATCAGTTCGGTCGTCAAGCAAATTAAACATCAGCTGGCAAAAAATGAGAGCTGTTGAAAAGATATCAAAACTGAGAGGCGATTTATCCCATCTAACAAAAAGTTCTGGAGCAGCATATATGGGTGATACAGCTACTGTGGACGTATCAAGACCTATCCTACCTCCATTTCCAAGACCCATAGATGCAAAGAATTGGTTGCCTGCACCTGGTATTGGGTCCATATCAGCCGCGGAACCGAAGTCAATCAATATTAAAGACTTAGACAATTAGTTTGAATCAGCAAGTGAAAAAGTGGTCTTGACATCATTAGCGCTAGTACGTAAAGACTTCTCACCTTCCTTTTTCGATCTAGCAAGATGTTTGCAGGTTTTAGATCTCTATGGACTATATTGGCATCGTGTATTTGAGCCACTGCTGATAACAATGATGAAAACACCGCGTCAAGAGTATCTGCAAAACTAGCGTCTGAAGGCAGACCAAGCTCTTGCTGCACTACATCCAAGTGGTGCGAATCGATGCTATTGTTGATTTCTGCATGTTGTTTTTTCCAATCGGTGTACATTGCATCTGCCAGTGTAGCGGCTGGCTGTGGAAAACCTGATCCATCCTTTTGCTTATGCTTACCTCTTGATATGAGCTCGAAAACTAGCCATTCAATTTCCTCGTTTGTACTATCCTTGCATAATCCCTTGAATTCTGGTATCTGGGGCTGCCCGGAAGGCCATTTAAGTGATTGCAATTTTTCAAAACAATGTCTTTCAACTTGTAAAAAGTGCTGACAACGTCTGGCTTTTGTTGTGGCCGGACGATCATCTGCGCGAATGTCTCCCGAATTAGATCCAAATTGTGTTGGATCATCTACAGAGTTTACAAACCCCGTTATCTCATCTTTTCTCCAAGACCTCTTGCAAATCATAAGTGTCTGCTCTTTATTTGTGCTCTGATTGGACTCAGGACAGTCATGATCAATAACGTATTTACAAAAGTGAACAGTTCCATAACTCCCAGACCCAACACACGGTCCAACTACTATCTTCGGCTGGCCTGAGTCGCGGTTCTTGGCTAAAGTCGAACTGCTAGGTTCTTGATTCTTGATAGGAAGGATATTTTCCCATTTTATCATTCCAAGACTACGTTCTCTATTTTTAAATAACTCTTTACGAACATGACTGGCATGCTTTAGGCTTGAGAAGCAAGTGGTTGGATGTGCCAGATATCCTGATAATACAAATAATGGTATTAACATTAACATAAGGAATAAAAAATAGTCGCACTCTCAAGTTGTTTCTGTTGCCGAAGTAGATATGGACTACTCCAATTTAAGATTTAATGAAACATCATCCGTCCAACACCAGACACAAGACACTAAACATCTCTGAAAAAGATACTGTATAGGGCACTCTCTCTGTCAGAGGCACTCTCTGGTGCAGGATACAAGATACTCTCTGGTGCAAGAATGCTTTTTAAGGTGCTTTTTTTTAAACAATTCACCACCATAGATACAAAAATGTCTAGTTTTTTTAATTGTTGTCAAGATCATTTTTGACTGCCGGTGATATGTTTTCGATTACCCACTGATTCATAACTTCGCAAATTCGAGTTTAAAAATCGAAAAACTGGACTCCAGATTGAATTCTTCGCTCATGGTATCTATGTTCCTATTCCCTTGAGAAGCTCTAAATTCGAAGCTTTATTTTAAATCTTCCGCGTAAAACGAGTCTGGTTACAATCACCAAGTTATTTTCAGTGGTTTTATGTGCAAGAAATATAAGCATTAAATATAGCTCAACGATAGAGGGCCCCAAATAGACTTTGGGAAATCGTGAAATTTTAGGGAATTTAACTTAAGTTAATAGAATGCACTTGCTACATTTGATCAAAGGGTTTTCATCTGTCCAATCGAGCTCACAAAACTTTTAAATAACTGAAATCACTTCCGAGCTTTGACCTGTTAGCTGAAATCCTACTTTTTGCTTGATTCTATTACTGACTGGCTGATTTTACAGAAGTTTGAGTGTCCATTAACTTAAATTGTCTTAGTCATGGACGGGAACAAAATCTTTTATCTTATCTCGTTCACTGTGATTCATACACCCATGTATCATGTGGATCTCAGATGCGAACTTAAGAGCTGAGTCGATGGAATGTCGACAGGGTTCTTGAAAAGCTCAGCACGAAACTTGAAGGGAGATGATTACTAATAATTCTTATAGAGATTGACTCAACCGACTTTACAAATGTGATGCCTAGGTAGTAAAGAGTATACATGACTCGATTATTCATGAGAGTAACTACAGGAATAGAAATCACCTGGGAACCACTTTTTCAAACAGTTTGCTGTAAGAGCGCACATGAGTCAAGAAATCAGTATGAGATAACAAAACATTCAATACAATACAAGCTTGGTGTGATTGAAGTTGATGATAGGCCCACAAAATGAAATAAGCATGAATACCAATATAAAGAACAGTACAGCTATCGCAATTGTGTTCTTATTGTTGACCAGTTTGGTAGGCAGTAATACTTTCGAAGGCCTCGACGGGAGGTATTGCTTCAGTCTTACTACTTTCGACTCAACCGGGAAACTTCGTCAGGTGGAGTATGCGTCTAAATCCGCAAACACCGGAAGGGTATTTGTTGCCGCTAAAATAGTTGGGTACGATCCCTCGTTGGATAGTCGAAAGGAAGACGAGCCTACCGACAATAGTGCGTTGATAGCTGTAAGTCACAGACAAGTTTCTCCGCTTATTCGAGAAAGTGGGACAGCCTCCTTTATCCATATTCATCCTCAGGCACTTTTGACCTGTATCGGGATATGTGCAGATGCACGGACTTTGGTCAAAGATATTATCAGGTCGATAATCGAATTCGAGTATACTTATGACGAAGTGATTCCTCTGGAAAGACTTTTGGCAGATGTATCGCGTCTCATGCAACAAAACACCATGATGGCTGGTGTCAGGCCATATGGATGCTCTATTTTGCTCACATTTCTCCCCGAGATCCATTCTACCAGTAAGTCAACATTATCACCCCGACAAAAAAAAGAAATGGAACCGCAATTCTACCTAGTGGGTCCTTCTGGCGCAGTCACAACTTTGGAAGGAAGCTTGATTGCGACCGATATGAAATCAATCGAAGTAGGCACTGAAATTCCACGATCTCTCAAAGATGTGTCGCTTCATGTTCCTTCTTGGAAATCAAAACACAAAATTGCGGCATATAGAGGCCATCAATTGCAGTCTAAGAGGTCTACGTTAAGTGCCCGTTTCTCACAATCAAGAGGTCTACAGGTTCAAACTGAGTTTGGTCCAAATGGAATCAAATAA
>Ga0075154_10000981_pt1 | contig 21725 bp, 22 predicted proteins | sample JI71714BDNA_FD_70965 | JGI IMG/M metagenome (GOLD analysis project Ga0075154, IMG submission 70965) | Wastewater effluent complex algal communities from Wisconsin, to seasonally profile nutrient transformation and Carbon sequestration -... | ecosystem: Engineered > WWTP > Effluent > Algae...
CATGTTGGGGTCGGTTTTGAAACCGAAATGCCCGACAGAAATTCGATCAGGCAAGCTTTTTTGCCTGCCAGATCGTGCAGCCATTGTCCGTTCCGATCCTCGATAAAACGCGGAACGGGGCTGCCGTGCGCATGCAAATGCGCGAGCAGGGCGTGGAAATAGGGCAAGTCCTCTGGATCGACCCTTTGCTCATAGAGCGTCAGGATGAAGCGCGATTGCGTTGTTTCGATCAGGTAGTTGCTGTTCTCGACACCCTCGGCAATACCTTTCATTGTGAGCAAGCGGCCCGCGTCGAAGCGCTCAAGAAAGGCCGCCGCCTGCTCGGCACCAACTTGCGTGTAAACCGCCATCAGGCCGCATCCGCATCCGCAGCCAGCGAACGTGGCAGCTTGAAAGCAATGCTCTCTTCGGCGTTGACGACCTGTTCTTCCTCTATGGTAAAATGCTCGCCGAGCAGATCGACAATTTCGCGGACCAATAGTTCCGGTGCCGATGCTCCAGCGGTGAGCCCTAGCGTCGAAACGCCATTCAACCAGTCGAGATCAATTTCCGCCGCGCGCTGGACCAGCCGGGCAGGGGTACCGCAGCGTTCGGCGACTTCGACCAGCCGCAACGAATTTGAACTGTTGGGCGCGCCGATCACCAGCACCAATTGGCATCGCTCGGCAATCGCCTTCACAGCAGCCTGGCGGTTGGAGGTGGCGTAGCAAATATCCTCTCCCTTGGGCGCGACGATTGATGGAAAGCGCGTCTCCAATATTTCAATAATATGGGCGGTATCGTCGACCGAAAGCGTGGTCTGCGTCAGAAAAGCGAGATTTTCAGGATCAGCAACCGTTACGCTACGCGCATCGTCTTCGGTTTCGATCAACGTGATCGACCCGGCAGGCACCTGTCCCAAAGTACCGACAACCTCCGGATGGCCTTCATGCCCGACAAACAGGATGTGCCGACCCGATTCGACCTGCCTTTCGGCTTGCCGGTGGACCTTGGAGACCAGCGGGCAGGTTGCGTCGAGATAGTCGAGCCCGCGATTCTCGGCGTCATGTGGAACCGATTTGGGTACGCCATGTGCAGAAAAAACAACATGCGCGCCTTCCGGCACCTCGTCCAGTTCCTCGACAAAAATTGCGCCCTTTGCCTTTAAACTGTCCACTACAAAGCGGTTATGGACGATTTCGTGGCGAACATAGACCGGCGCACCGTGCTTTTCGAGCGCCAGTTCGACGATGCGGATTGCCCGGTCAACACCTGCACAAAACCCCCTAGGGGCGGCAAGGAGCAGGTGCAGGGCGGGCTTTTGGGTGTGTTGTTCAGTCATCTGCAATGTCATTTAGGTAATCGCACACCGATGGCCAAGGCTTTTCCCCGGTTGCAGACAGCAAAGCTGACAGATAAAGACACGACGCCGGTTCAAATCGGTACAGTCGTTGAAGGACATTCGTTGATGAGAAAATATCGTTTTGCCGTAACGTTGGCCTTTGCGCTGGTTGCGGGTTGTGCATCGGACGGCGAGCTTGATGTGTCCTCTGGCGTTGGCGTAACCGCCACGCGCACCGGCTGTCCAGTGGTTGCCGTGCCCGAAGGAACGGGTGACATCACGTTATTTTCCAATGCAGGACAAAATCTGGATGCGGTCGATGTCGTGGCGTCGATCACCAAATTGCGTCCCAATTGCAACAGCAGCGGCGAACGGATTTATTCGGCTGCCGATTTCGAAGTGCTGGCGCGCCGCAGCGACCCGCGCGGCGCACGCAGCGTGACGCTCCCCTATTTCTCGACCATCGTCCAGGGCGGCAATGCCGTCGTTGCCAAGCGCGTAGGCAAAGTCACGATCAACTTTGCTGACGGTCAGGATCGCGCCAGTGCAACCGGCAAGGCTGCGAGCTATATCGACGCCACGTCGGCGCGCCTGCCCGAAGATATCGTCGCCAAAATTACCAAAAAGCGCCGCCCAGGTGACGCCGATGCCGCGCTCGACCCGATGGCTGATCCTGAGGTGAAGGCCGCCGTCCAGCGCGCGAGCTTCGAGATGCTGGTCGGTTTCCAGCTCACCGAAGAACAGCTCCGATATAATGTAACCCGATAAATCGCGGCTCTGCGGGGCCGAATGGCCCCCTTTTGCTTTTGCGCCGTATCGAATAGGGGGCTGACAAACCCACCTCCTATTCGATGGATTATCTCGTGACCCTGTTTGACCGTTTCGCTTCGCATGTCGATGCCGCCCTCGACCAATTGGTCGCCAAGGGGCAGTTGCTGGCTGATCTCGACCGGCGCAATGTAACGGTCGAGCCGCCGCGCGACCCCGCGCACGGTGATCTGGCAACCAACGCGGCAATGGTGCTGGCAAAGCCCGCCGGAACCAACCCGCGCGCGCTTGCCGAATTGCTGGCAGCCGAGTTGGCGGCTGTAGAAGGTGTCATAGGCGTCGAAATCGCTGGCCCCGGCTTTCTCAACCTGCGGCTTGCGCCGTCGGAATGGCTGGGTGAATTGACGCTAATCGGCCAAACCGGCGACGATTATGGCCGTTCGCCGTTGGGCGAGGGTAAGACGGTCAATGTCGAATATGTCTCCGCCAACCCCACCGGTCCGATGCATATGGGACATTGTCGGGGTGCGGTGGTCGGCGATTCGCTTGCCAATTTGTTGGCTTTTGCGGGTTATAAGGTGATCCGCGAATATTATGTCAACGATGCGGGCGGTCAGGTCGATGTCCTCGCGCGATCGGTGCACCTGCGCTACCGCGAGGCGTTGGGCGAAGCGATTGGCGAGATACCCGAAGGCCTTTATCCGGGTGATTATCTCATCCCGGTCGGAAAAATGCTGGCAGACCGCTATGGCGACAGTCTGGCATCTGCGCCTGAAAGCGAATGGCTGGTACCTTTTCGCGAGGCCGCCGTTGCCGCGATGATGGACATGATCCGCGATGATCTCGCTCTGCTTGGCATTCGTCACGATCTGTTCGCTTCCGAAGCAGCGGTTCAGGCTGCCAAAAAGCCCGAAGCGGCCGAGGCGGAATTGCGCGCGCGCGATCTGGTCTATGATGGCGAACTGGAGGCCCCCAAAGGCGAGCCCGATCCCGATTGGGAGCCAGTCACTTTGCCATTATTCCGCTCGACAGCCTTTGGTGACGATCAGGACCGGCCAATCAAGAAAAGCGACGGCAGCTGGACCTATTTCGGTGCCGACATGGCTTATCATTTTCAAAAGGCGCAGACCGCCGATCGGCTGATCGATATTTGGGGCGCCGACCATGCCGGCACGGTCAAGCGGATCAAGGCCTCGGTCGAAGCTCTAACCGGCGGATCGGTCGATTTTGACGTAAAGCTGGTCCAGATGGTGCGGTTGTTGCGCGGTGGCGAACCGATCAAAATGTCCAAACGCGCAGGCAATTTCGTGACTTTGGCCGATGTCGTGAAGGAAGTCGGCAAGGATGTCGTTCGTTTCACCATGCTGACGCGCAAGTCCGATGCGCAAATGGATTTCGACTTTGCCAAGGTCGTCGAAGCGTCGAAAGACAATCCGGTATTCTACGTCCAATATGCCCATGCCCGCATCTGTTCGACGCTGCGCAAGGGCAAAGACGAAGAGGGCTATATGCCTTCTGCTGATCATATCGCCCTGCTGGGCGCCGACGAAATCGGCTTGATTCGCGAAGCCGCCAATTTCCCGCGCATTGTCTCGGCCGCTGCCAAAGCGGGCGAACCGCACCGGATTGCGTTTTTCCTCGCTGACCTCGCTGCGGCCTTCCATGCTTATTGGAATTTGGGTAATGAACAGACCGACAAGCGCTTCATATTGGCACAGCAGCCCGAACTAAGCTCTGCGAGGCTTTTCATGGCGGCCAATATCGGGCAGGTAATTCGAAACGGGTTGCGCGTGATGGGGGTCGAAGCTGCCACGCAAATGTAACCCCATTGAAGGGAATATGGCATGACCAATACCGAAAATGACGGACTGGGTCTCGACGATCCCGATCGTTTGCCCTGGCTGGAAACCGCCGATGGCTATGAATATGAAGAAAGCGCTTCGCCGCTGAAAGTTGCCGGGCTGGTTCTGGGTGGCCTCGCTTTGCTTGCGGCGATTGTCGGCGGAATTTACTGGCTGCAGCGTAACCAGTCGGGTGGGCAGGGCAATGGCGAACTGATCGCCGCTCAGGAAGGCGACTATAAGGTTGCGCCAAGTGATCGCGAAGGCAAAAGCTTTGAAGGCGAAGGCGACGCTGCTTTCGCTGCAAGCGAAGGCAAGAAAGTCGATTCGAAACTCGATCCCGCCAAGGCAAAAGCTGCCGAAGCTGCACAAAAGGCTGGAACGCCTGCCGTCGCCGCTGGCGCAGCGGGTGCTGTTCCCGCAGGTGCGACGCTGGTGCAGCTGGGCGCTTTTGGCGACGCTGCCAAGGCCAATGCCGCATGGGCTGCAATGAACAAGCGTTTCGGTTTTCTTTCAGGGCTGAAATATAAGGTGGCCGAAGGCGCTGGCGAAGGTGGTCGCAAGGTATATCGCCTGCAGGCCGCGGCTGGCGATGCCGCCGCCGGTCAGCAATTGTGCGCCAAGCTGAAGGCAGCAGGCGAGAATTGCCTCGTCGTCAAATAACAGTTTTACCAGCTTCTCATGGGGGATGAGAGAGGGGGCCGTGGCGCGATTGTGCCACGGTCCTTTTGGTTTTTCTGGGAGGATTAGGTGCTTCATATTCTTAACTGTTTGATGAAACCGTAGTGCTGAGCCTGTCGAAGCACGACCACAGGTTTGCGCTGTGCTGTAAAGCGCCCTTCGACAAGCTCAGGGCTACGGTGAAATACGCGTCGCCAGAAAATGAGCCAACGCCCTTATGCACAGCTTTGCGTCTCTTTAAACCCAGCACAACTTGCCAGCCAGATCGAACCACCTTAGCGATGGGCGGTCAGTGACGATGGAATTGCAATGAAGCCTGTCATTTTTGGACTGTCGGGACCGAAACTCACTTCGGACGAACGCGCGTTGTTCGCCGAGGTTGATCCGGTCGGCTACACATTTTTCAAGCGCAATATCAGCGACCGGGAGCAAATCCGCGCGCTGACCGACTCGCTGCGGTCGATTCACGGACGCGACGATGTGCTAATTTTCATCGATCAGGAAGGCGGACGGGTGATGCGAATGCAACCGCCTGTGTGGCCTGATTTCCCGTCGGGCGCGGCGTTTGATGCGCTTTATGACATTTCCGCCATAACCGCAATTGAGGCGGCTCGCGTCAATGCCGAAGCATTGGGGCAAATGCTTAGCGAAGTTGGAATAACGGTAAATTATCTGCCGGTGCTTGATGTTCGGGTTGCCAATACGACGCCTGCAATTGGTGACCGGGCAATGGGATATGACCCAATACGTGTCGCAGCACTTGGCCGTGCAGTACTTGACGGTTTGAAAAAGGGCGGAGCAGCTGGCGTTATCAAGCATATGCCAGGCCATGGTCGGGCTGTTGTCGACAGTCATTTTGATCTTCCGCACATCCATGCGACACGTGAAGAATTGGAACAGGATATCGCGCCATTCCGGGCACTTAACAACGCCACAATGGGAATGACCGCCCATCTTGTTTACGACGCCTGGGACAGCGAGCGCTGTGCAACAATGTCGCCAGTTGTGATCAATGACATCATCCGCGGTGAAATCGGTTTTGATGGCTTATTGATGAGCGATGATCTCGAAATGAAGGCGTTGAAAGGTGACGTGCCAACCCATGCGGTGGACTGCATAGCGGCCGGTTGCGATGTTGCGCTCAATTGTTGGGGCCGATTTGAAGAAATGGTGACCATTGCCGATAGGTTGCCAGACATATCCGCCGACGCGAGGCGAAGGTTAGGTGCCGCGACGGCGGCGCTTTCCCCGGTCGCATATGACAAAGAACGGTTTGAGCACCTGCTTGCCAAACGTGACGAATTGCTGGGACTGGCGGCGCATCTGGCGGATGCAAAGGCAACCGACGAAGCCACTGGTGCTGCATGGGCCTAGACGAGGATCTTGCCTTTGACGCACCCGATATGGTGATTGCGCCGATCGAGGACGAGCAAGACGAGCGGCTGACCATCGACATTGACGGATGGGAAGGGCCGCTTGACCTGTTGCTGACACTGGCGCGCAATCAAAAGGTTGATTTGCGGCAGATTTCTATCCTGCAACTGGTCGAGCAATATCTGGGATTCATTGAAAATGCCCGCACGCTGAAGTTGGAACTGGCGGCGGACTATCTGGTGATGGCGGCGTGGCTCGCTTACCTCAAATCAGCGCTGTTGTTACCCAAGGACCCGACGATTGATCCGTCGCCGGAGGAGTTGGCTTTGCGGCTGCAGTTGCGGCTCGAACGGTTGAACGCAATGCGCGAAAGCGGGGCGCGGCTGATGGCGCGTGACCGCATTGGGCGCGATATTTTTGTGCGCGGCACACCAGAAGGGCTCCGCGTTGTGCGGACGACAGCGTGGGATTGTTCGTTCTTTGACCTGATCTCGGCCTATGGCCAGATACAGGCGCGCAATGCTCCGGTGATGCATGTGGTCAAACGCCGCGCAGTGATGACTTTGGACGAAGCTCTGGACCGCGTTTCCAAAATGATCGGGACAATGCTCGACTGGACCAACCTGGAGGCCTTCCTTCCCATTGGCGCCGATCTCGGGCTGCGTAAATCGGCGCTGGCATCGAGTTTTCTCGCAATGCTCGAATTGGCTAAGCAAGGGAGGCTGGAATTGCAGCAAGATGAGGCATTTGCACCGTTGATGGTAAGGGCAGCTATGAGGGCAGGGGCATGATGATCGAACATGATCCGGGAGTGCGGGCAGTCGAAGCAACTTTGTTCGCGTCTGAAGAGCCGATGACGGTCGAGCAGATTGGTGCCTATGTTGGCGACGCAATTGACGTGGCAGCTGCCTTGGCTTCGCTCGAGGCGCATTATCAAGGGCGCGGAGTCGAATTGGTCAAGCGCGGCAAGAGCTGGCATTTCCAGACCGCTGCCGATCTGGCGCATCTGCTGCGGCGGGAGCGGGAGGAAAGCCGCAAACTTAGCCGCGCAGCGGTCGAAACGCTGGCGATCATCGCCTATCACGAACCGGTAAGCCGCGCTGAAATCGAGGCAATCCGTGGGGTGCAGATTTCAAAAGGCACGCTCGATGTGCTGATGGAATGCGGCTGGGTGCGACCTGCCGGACGACGTGAAGTGCCGGGGCGGCCACTCATATATGCGACAACGGGCGAATTTCTGACGCATTTTGGTTTGGCTTCGCGGCGTGATCTGCCCGGCATTGCCGACCTCAAAGCCGCCGGTCTGCTTGATCCGGTCGATCTTGCACTGGAAGGTTTGCGCGAAGGCGATGCCGTTGCCAATGGCGATATGCCCGAGGGCGGCGACAGCGAACTGGAAATCACACAATAAAGCGCCTACATAGCAAATGTAGGTCAGATTTTTCTGGATGAACGGTTCGACCATCATCGCGCGAGGAGTTTTGAAATGGGTAGCATGAGCATTTGGCATTGGCTGGTTGTAGGCATCCTTGTGATGCTGCTTTTCGGAAAAGGCCGTTTTTCTGACATGATGGGTGATGTCGCCAAGGGCATTAAAAGCTTCAAAAAAGGCATGAGCGAAGACGACGAGGCGAAAACCCCGCCGCAGCGCATCGAAGCCCCGCAGCCAACGGTGGTCGATGCGGACAAGCAGACAGACAAGGTCAGCTGATCCTCGAACCGCTAGGTTAAGTTTCCATGTTCGACATCGCATCCGGCGAAATGCTTTTGGTCGCGCTGGTCGCCTTGGTGGTGATTGGTCCCAAGGATTTGCCGCGCGTATTGCGTTATGTTGGAAATTGGGTGGGCAAGGCCCGGCGGGTTGCCGCCCAATTCCGCTCGGGGCTCGATGAAATGGTCCGGCAGTCAGAACTTGAAGAGCTTGAGAAAAAATGGGCTGCTGACAATGATCGGATCATGCGCGATCATCCGGCTAAATCCGCGTCGGTTCGTGAGTATGATTCGCTTCCGCCTCCCGAAACGCAGGCCAGTGCAAATCCGATATCAGGCAAGGGCGAGCCCCTGCCATGAGCGATATAGATCAGAGCAAAATGCCCTTGCTCGAACATTTGATTGAGCTCAGGAACCGGCTGCTTTGGTGCTTCGCCGCATTGGCGGTCGCATTTGGTATTTGTTTCTATTTTGCCCAACCAATTTATGGCTGGCTGGTGCAGCCGCTGAAAAATGTGGGCCAAAACAAGCTTATTTATACCGACATTTTCGAGGCCTTTTTTGTGCAGGTAAAGGTCGGTCTGTTTGCCGCAATGATGCTCAGTTTTCCGGTGTTCGCGACGCAGATCTGGCGTTTTGTTGCGCCTGGGCTTTACCGCAATGAGAAAAAGGCATTCCTGCCATTTCTGCTGATGACACCACTGTTGTTCGCGCTCGGTGCTGCGCTCGCTTATTACGGCGCGATGCCTGTTGCGCTGAAATTCTTGTTGGGTTTTCAGGGCGACGTTGGCGGTATCACGCAAGAGGCGCTCCCCGGCGTCGGCAACTATCTCAGTTTTTCGACCAAGTTCATCTTCGGTTTCGGCGTCGCGTTTCAGCTACCCGTGCTGCTTATGCTGCTCGAACGCGCAGGCATAGTGACCCGCGCGCAACTAATTTCAGGAAGGCGCTATGCGATTGTCGGGGCTTTCGCGATTGCTGCGGTCCTCACACCACCAGATGTTGTTTCGCAGTTGTTACTCGCGATACCTCTGTGCCTGCTCTACGAACTGGCGATCATTGCAATCTGGTTTACCCAGCGAAAGCGTGACAAGGCAGAGGAAACGGAAGAGGTGGCGACCACCGCATAATTCGCGGTTAAATCACGCGATCTCCAGCTTCGCCGACCGACTCAATATCACGGCCGAGGCCTTTGACTGTGTTGCAGGCGGACAACAGCAAGCTGGCTGTGATCAACGATGCGGCAAGCAATTTGCGCATGACTGGCTCCTCAAATGGCGTTCAGCCCACTTTGGAAAGGGCAAGCTGAACGACAGATGAGTCAAACCGGTTTAAAAGCTGAGGCGTGCTGTTAGCCGGAAATCACGCCCCGCAAGGGCGACAAAGTCCTTGGTAAAGGAGGCAGCGCGGCGCGCTTCGACGTCAAAAATATTGTCGGCAGAGGCTGTAAGGCTGATATTCTTGTCGCGTCCGAAGGGGCGCCAGGTGGCCGAAGCGCTCACCATGGTGAACCCGCCCGTCGTTGTTTCGAAATCAGCGATCCGCTTTTGGCTGTCTGCCCACTCTACCTCACCGCGCAGTTCGAAGTTGTCGCTTTGCAACTCCAGCCCGCCAAGCAATCGCAGCGGCGGGATGCGCGGTGCGGGCCCTTCACCCTTGATAGTTGCGCGCGTAAAGTCCGCTACGCCGTCGAGCAGGACATCAAATCCGCCAAAGCTGCCAATATTGGCGCTCGCTTCGGCTTCGATGCCCCAAACGCGTGCTTTGCGCTGCAGATATTCAAATTCCGGCAAATCATCGACAATCGCGCCTGTCGCATTTTCATAAATGAAATTGCTGAAGCGGTTCGCATAAAGTGTGGCGGTCGCGTCGAAGCGCGTGCTGTCATAGCGCGCATAGATTTCGCCATTCCAGCTGCGCTCGCTGCGCAGCAATGGATCGCCCACTTCGTAGGATTGGGTCGCAACATGAGGGCCGTCGGAGTAGAGTTCCTCAACCGAAGGTGCCCGGCCGGTTCTGGAAATGTTGGTTCCGATTTTTATGTCGCCAATGGTGTAACCCAATCCGAATGCGGCCGAAAAATTGTCAAAATTGCGAACGGTCGCCAGTGACTGCGCTTCAAGCCGTGCATGATCGAACCTTACAGATACTTCTGCGTCGAGATTGCCAAGCGAGAATTCTTGCAGCGTAAACAGCCCAATTTGGTTGGATCGGGTTGGCGGCAAAAAGGCCTCGTCGCCAACCGCTTCGAAATCACGTGTTTGATATTGAAGGCCGCTGGCACCCCGCCATCCACCGCGATTATTTTGAGTAAGCTCTAAACGGGTTTCGATAGCCTTGCTGAAAAATGTTGTCCCAACATCAGGCCCTTCCAATTCTTTATGTACATAGTCGGCATATCCGGCACGGATGCGTATTTTATCGAACAATCCCTCTCCGAGTTCGACTTCGCCTCTCAGATCGAAACGATATTGACGCAGGTCGATCGAAACCTCGCCGCCAACAGGTTCGACAAAGTCGGGGCGTTCGGCAATGCCATATTGGGTGTCGTACAGATTGAAAGAAATACCCAGATTGCCGCCATCATCGATAAACGCCGCGCCTGCGCCAAGCGAAGTAGTTTTGACGGCGCTGTTGGGTAGCCGTCCGCGGAAATTGGCCCAATCGCGGGCATTTACGGCTTCATCCAAATTGCCCAGAGCCTGCTCTTCTGCCGCGACGTCCAATGCTTCCTGACGCAAAGCGGGTGCCAGCAGATAACCGCCGATTCTCAGATCTTTTGACTTTCTGTGGCTGCCATCAAGGTGAAAGACAAAGCGATCACCCATCGGAACGTCAATCGATGCGCCGCCAGCATATTCTTTTGCAGCAGTTGAATAGTCAAACTGTGCGTCAATATGGACGGCCTCGTCCGGAACCTTGCGCGGGATACGCTTGTCGATTGCGTTAACAGCGCCGCCAACGGCTTGCCCACCAAACAGCAGGACTGCCGGGCCGCGCAGCACTTCGATACGTTCGGTTGTTAGCGGGTCGATGGTTACGGCATGGTCTGCAGATGTGTTTGACGCATCGATATTGCCGATACCGTCGGTTAACACAGCGACCCGGCTACCTTGGAAACCGCGCAATACGGGGCGTGACGCACCGGGCGAAAAACTGGTCGCTGAAACCCCGGGCAATGACAGCAGGGTTTCGCCAATTTGGCCACGCGCTTGCTGTGCGAGATCTTCTCCAGACAAAGCCGAAGTGCCAGCTAGCAGATCAAGGCGTTCGAAATAGGGGGCGGTAACGACAATTTCTCCGGTGCGGTGAAAATCGTCATCGGTGGTTTCTGTGCCAGCCTGCTCTTGTGCAAATGCTGGCATGGCAATCAATGCCAGCGAGATCGCCAGAGTTGCCGAGCTGTTTCGAAAAATTGCGTTCATCGGTCACCTTTTTGCGTCGTTTGGGCGTCAGCTAGATCATATGATACAGTATAACAATACCTGATTTGCAAATATCGACAAACTGCAGTTTCGGCGCGATCAACGGCTGTGATGGAGAATAGGCTAGCTTTTGCTCGGCAAAGTGCGGATCGCTTGCGTCTTTCGCTTGGGGAAAGTAGCTGTGTGGGAATGACAGTTTTGGCAAAGACCCTCGATCTCATCGGCAACACACCGCTTGTCCTGCTTAGGGGACCCAGCGAAGAGTCGGGTTGCGAAATTTATGGCAAATGTGAGTTCGCCAATCCCGGGGCATCGGTAAAGGACCGTGCTGCGCTTTACATTGTTCGTGATGCAGAGCAGCTCGGGATGTTGAAACCCGGCGGCACAATTGTCGAGGGGACCGCAGGCAACACCGGCATTGGTCTTGCATTGGTCGCAAACGCTTTGGGTTATAGGACAATTATCGTCATGCCCGAAACGCAAAGTCAGGAGAAGAAAGACACTTTGCGCGCATTGGGCGCTGAATTGGTGCTTGTTCCTGCAGCTCCCTATGCCAACCCCGGCCATTTTGTACACACTTCGCGTCGACTTGCCGAGGAAACCGACAACGCGGTCTGGGCAAACCAGTTTGATAATATCGCGAACCGGCGGGCGCATATCGAAACCACCGCCGAGGAAATCTGGGCGCAAATGGATGGCCGGATTGATGGCTTTACCTGCGCAGCCGGGACAGGTGGGACCATCGCCGGCGTTGGTCTTGGGCTAAAGGCCAAACACGAAGCAGTTTGCATCGCGCTATCTGATCCGCATGGGGCGGCGCTTTACAATTATTATGCGAGCGGCGAATTGAAGGCGGAAGGCAGCTCTGTCGCTGAGGGGATCGGGCAAGGGCGGATCACCGCAAACCTTGATGGCGCGCCGATCGATGACCAATTTCGCATTTCGGATGAGGACGGGCTGGTTTGGGTCCGGCGTTTGCTGGCCGAAGAAGGGCTATGCCTTGGCTTGTCATCCGGAATCAATGTTGCAGGAGCCGTTGCTTTGGGCAAGAAGCTGGGTCCAGGGAAACGGATTGCCACGATATTGTGTGACACCGGGTTCCGCTATCTCTCGACACTCTACAATCCTGAATGGATGCGTTCCAAAAATCTGGAACCTATGCCGTGGCAGGTGTAAGCTATGCGTTGGCGACCAATATCATCCGGGCAAGGTGAAAGCATGGGACGATCCAGTAATTCGGCAGTGCATCGGATACAGGTGGGATTGATCGGCCTTCTGGCGGTCTTGTTGTTTGTTTCGATTGCGAATGTGATGATTGATCGCGTTGCTCCTGCCCAACCCAACGTCAATTCCGCGACCGAGGCGACGACCAATGTTGAAGGCGCAAAAGATGAAGTTGCAACCGACGAGCCTTTGGCCGAATTGGGCGTTACCCCGACGGTTTCCAGCGAAGAAACTCCCAAAAATGAGCCAATCCCTCAAAATCCGCCAATTGCACAACCAACCCAATAAGGTCAGCCTCGAAAACCGGGCGACGAGCCGCGCGTGACTAGAATGATCCCAAACTGGGCAGCGGGACCTCTCTATTTGCGGGTTTTGTTAGCTATCGGGTTGCTGTGCGTTGCAGGGCTAGCCTTGTGGATGGCGTCAGCCAACGACAGTGAAAGCAACAAACCGCCTGTCTATCTGATGTCCACGCTTCCGCTGAAATGGGGCGAAGGGGATGTCAAAGATGTCGCTCAGGGCGTTTCCGATCCTGCATTATTTTATAGTGCGCTGGTGGAGCGATATCTGATCAAAGATGCTGACGGGCTAGACAAAATCGAAGCCTCTCCAGATGGCATGCTGATAATGGTGCAGCCACGATTGCTAGCTCCTTCGGAAAATGTAGCGCTCGACAAATGGGTGCGGGGCGGAGGGAGACTGGTCCTGTTTGCTGATCCTGCCTTGCAGTGGGAAAGCCGTTTTCCATTGGGCGATTCACGGCGGCCTTTGTTCACGTCATTGCTAAGCCCCTTGCTCGATCATTGGGGTGTGCAATTGGCCTTGCCGGTGAAGGATGATGCGAAGCCAAGCGAAATCGACGGCAGTCGGATTGAAACACTATCGCGCGGCTTCTGGTTGCAACATCCGCATGTCGAACGCGTACCTGATTGTCACACTGATCGTTCAGCTTTGATTGCCGAATGCAGGATTGGAAAAGGCAGGGTGCTGCTGTTGGCCGATGTTGACCTTTTACAAGACCGGTATTGGACCAACAACATGCTGGGCGGATCGGACAATCGGGATTGGGTGCTCGATTTGATTGATCGCATGGCGAAAAGACGGGGAATCGATGGGATTTTGTGGGAAAATCTGGGAGGTTGATGGAAATCTGGTCTTTTTCAGAAACATCGAGGATAAGTTGACCTATGTTTGGGGTGTGGGCCATTTGATGGCTTCAAAAGATAAGTGTTTATTATCAATGGAATAGAGTGAATTTCGGATTCAGTCCCACAGAATCCCTCTTTTCACCCATAAAATCCCATGATACGCCCATTCCAAATCTGGGGTGGATTCCTTTTTGTTGCGCCCGCAGCGGCGTTTTCGCGGATCAGGCGATTCTGCGGAAGGGAGGAATTTGCCCTGTAGGGAAGGGGTGTTCGCAATCGTGTCGCAATGGATTGTCTATGCAGGCTCGGGCCTCTCGACGATCGACCTGAAAGGGCGCACGACGATCCCTGCCGAACTGCGCGACACCGTCACCCAATCGAGCGGCGAAAATGTCGTCTGCCTCGCCCGCCATCCATCGCTTCCCTGCCTGATCGGTTTCGGTAAGGCTGAACGGCTGCAACGCCGCGCTGATGTAGAGGCGCAGTGGCAGGCCGCAGTCAATCGCGGCGACGCCTTCGACCGCGAGGCAGCCGGCGCCAACGCCTCCTCAATCTTTGAAACGGCATTCGAGCCCAGCGGCCGTTTTGTGGTGCAGCCGATGCTGCGCCATTTCGGCAAGCTGAAAGAACGCGCCTTCTTCTTTGGCGCAACCACCCACTTTCTGATGTGGGACCCCGAAATCTTCCTGAAAGAAGCCCCGGCCTCGTTCGCGCATGTCCGCGAAGAGCTGGAATATTGGCTTCACGAAAGGCGCGGCAAATGACCGCGCATGCAAACCATATTCCAGTCCTGCTGGATGAAGTAATTCACGCTCTGGCCATCACCCCAGGTTCAGAGATTGTGGATGGCACCTTTGGTGCAGGCGGGTACAGTCAGGCTTTTCTGGCGGCGGGTGCACGCGTTTACGCGTTCGACCGCGACCCTGATGCCCTTTTGGAAGGTGCTGAACTTGCAGAGCGGAGTGGCGGTGCTTTGCGCCTCTACTCCGCCTGCTTTTCTGAAATGCAGGCACGGCTGGCCGACGACGGCGTTACGCAAGTGGATGCCGTGGTGCTCGACATTGGCGTTTCGTCAATGCAGCTCAACCGCGCCGATCGTGGTTTCTCCTTCCAGTCCGACGGCCCGCTCGATATGCGGATGAGCCGTTCGGGCATGAGTGCTGCTGACTTCGTCAACACCGCCGACGAAGCGGTTATTGCCGATATCCTGTACCAATATGCCGAAGAGCATAAGTCGCGGCGCATTGCTCGCGCTATCCTTGCTGCGCGTCCCATCGGCACAACAGCTGCGCTTGCAGCCGTGGTCCGCACCGCAGTCGGCCATCACCCCGGAATGCCCAAGGATCCGGCAACGCGGGCTTTTCAGGCGATCCGCATCCATATCAATGGCGAGCTGGACGAACTGACCGCTGCGCTTGAGGCCGCTGAACAGATATTGCGTCCCGGCGGTCGGCTGGCGGTGGTCAGCTTTCACAGTCTGGAAGACCGCATCGTCAAAAGCTTCCTGCGCGAACGCAGCGGCGGCACACCTGCCGGTTCACGCCATATGCCGATCATGAGCCATGCGCGTCCGGCGACCTTTCTGAAGCCATCAAAAGCAGTGCGCCCCAGCGCAGCTGAAATCGCATCCAACCCCCGCTCGCGCTCGGCAACGCTGCGTTGGGCCTGTCGCAGCGATGCCCCTGCATGGAATGAAAAGGAACTGGCGGCATGACGCTGGCAATGAAGCGCATCCAAAATCTCGGCTGGCTGGCGCTGGTCTTCGCGGTGGCGATCCTGCTCTATCCGCTGTCGCTGAATGTTGCAGCCTTGCACAGCGATCTGGTGCGGATGGACCAGAAGATCATGGAAACAAAACGCGAGATCAGCTTCCTTGAGGCTGAACTGTCGACGCGGGCCAATGTCCAGCAACTCGAAGAGTGGAACCAGTTGCTCTATGGCTATGAACCACCCACCGCTGCACAGTTTCTGGATGGTGAGCGCGCCTTGGCCAGTCTCGGAGGTGCCGCGCCCGTTGTAAGGCCGGTCATGGTCTCCGCCGCCAAAATCGACGGTGTTGAGCCTGCCGGTATCATCGGAAAACCAGGAGCCGTTCCGGTTGCGATTACGCGAGAAGAGGTTGCGGAGTCAGAGCGTCCCGTCAAGATCGCGTTGAACGGTGACCGCGAACAACCGGTCGTGAAACCCGAAACCCGCACCGAAAAACTTGCCAAAATTGATGAGCGGCTACTGTCCGACGGCTTGATGCGCGAAATCGAGAAAAAGTCGACTCAGGAGAGGCGGCGCAAATGACAACATTCGTCGTTCGCCCTACCAGTCGCCTAGCCGCCAATGCAGCGCGAGCAATGACGACCATGTCCTATTGGCGGCTGATCGTGCTTGTTGGCATTTTCGCGCTCTTCGCGTTGCTGATCATTGGTCGCCTAGCGACACTCGCGCTTTTTGAAAGCAGCCGTGCTTTTGGCGCGACCACCAGCGATTATGTGCCCGAACGTGGCGACATAACCGACCGTCATGGCGTCGCTTTGGCGCGCACTATTCGCGCCTATGCAGTCTGGGTGGATCCGACAAAGCTGGTCAACGACCCGCGCGATCTTGCCCGCCAGCTAGCAACGATCTTTCCCGATACGGCAGAAGAAGAATTTTACGCCAAGCTGACTGCGAAAGAGCCCGGCTATCTGCGCAAGCGCGCCTTGCCAGAGGATGTGCGCCGAGTGCACGATCTGGGCGAAATCGCGATAGAATTTCCGCGCGAAAGCGAACGGCTATATCCGCAACACGGTCTGGCGGCGCATGTGCTCGGTTATCTCGACAATGACGGCAATGGTGTGCTTGGCATGGAGCGCGTCCTCAACAAACAGTTGAGCAATCCCGAGCAACGCTCAAAACCTGTTGCGCTGTCGATCGACACGCGGGTGCAGGCGGCGCTGGAAATCGAATTGCTTTCCGGCATCAAATCGACGGGTGCAAAAAGCGGTGCGGGAGTCATCCTTGACGCAAAGACTGGCGAAGTGCTGGCGATGGCAACTTTGCCTTCGTTCAACCCCAACCGGCCCAATTTCACACCCAATGAAAATGTCGAAGAGGCATTGGCAGCAGGCCTGACCCCGATGAGCTGGCAGGCCAATTCGGTGACCAACCGTGTTTACGAGCTGGGTTCAACCTTCAAGCCACTGACCGTTGCGGCGGCGCTTGATGCGGGCACGGTGCGCAATCTGGCGATCCGTTATGATGCAACCAAGCCGCTGGAAATTGCGGGATTCAAAATTCGCGATACCCACCCTGCGGGCCGCTGGTTGAACACGCCCGAAGCATTGGTACACAGCTCCAACGTCGTGACCGCGCAGATTGCCGACAATCTGGGTCGCGAGAAGATGGAAAAAATGTCGCGCGGGCTTGAGTTCGACCGCCGACCCTCAATCGAACTGGGTGAACGGGCAAAGCCCATCTGGCCCAAAAGCTGGGGCAGGGTGACCAATATGACTGTCGGTTATGGCCACGGCATTTCGGTTACGCCGCTGCATTTGGCCAGCGCCTTTGCCGCTATGGTCAATGGTGGCATTTTCCATCCGGCGACTTTGCTGAAGCGGCCTGTCAATGCCAAGGACAATGGCCGCCGGGTGTTCTCAGCCGCGACCAGCGCGCGGATGCGGCAATTGCTGCGGATGATCGTCGTCGACGGCACCGGTAAAAAGGCGGATGCCGAAGGTTACCGTGTCGGCGGCAAGACCGGATCGGCGGAAAAGGCCGGAATTGGCGGCTATTCGCGCAGCCTGGTGGTGTCGACCTTTGTCGCAGCGTTTCCAATGGACAACCCGCGTTACATCATTGTCGCCATGCTTGACGAACCGCGCGGCACCGCCGAAACCGGATTTCAGCGTACCGCTGGCTGGACGTCGGCCCCGATTGTGCGTCGCACGGTGCAACGCATCGGCCCGCAACTGGGGATCATTCCCGATACCCACCGCGATGTTGATGTTTCCGAATTGATGCCCCTGCTTTGGGCACCCAAAGGGGGTGGCTGATGCTGTTGGAGGCATTGCTTGGGGAGGCAGCCGGATCCCATAGTCAGAAACGGGTAACAGGTTTCGCCATCGACAATCGCAAGGTTGCCGATGGTTCGGTTTTTGGCGCATTCCAGGGCGCAGCGCACAATGGTGAGGATTATATTCCGGCAGCAATAGCGGCAGGTGCTATCGCCGTCGTGGCTCGCCCCGAAGCCAAAGTTGAAGGCGCGCTGCACATAGCAGATGCCAATCCACGCCGTGCCTTTGCACAATTGGCGGCGAAATATTATCAGCCATTCCCGGCCAAGGTGGCGGCAGTCACCGGCACCAATGGCAAGACCTCAACCGCTGAACTCAGCCGCCAATTGTGGCGGATCGCAGGGCACAATGCCGCCTCGATTGGAACGTTGGGGGTAACCACCGCCGATGAGCAGGTGCGCACAGGGCTGACCACGCCCGATATTGTCACGTTCTTGTCCAATCTGTCGGGGCTCGAACGTGAAGGCGTGGATCGCGCAATATTCGAGGCATCGAGCCACGGACTCGACCAATATCGCACCGCAGGCGTCCCGCTGGCGGTCGCCGCATTCACAAACCTCAGCCGTGACCATCTGGATTATCACGGTTCGATGGAAGGCTATTTCGAAGCCAAGATGACGCTGTTCGGCGACTATGCCAATGCCGACACCACGGCAGTGGTCTGGGCCGACGATGAGTGGTCGAATCGGGTTATCGAGCGGGTGAAGTCCCGAGATTTGCGGCTGATTACGGTCGGCACCAAAGGCACCGGCATTCGGCTGATTTCGCGCCAGCCGACGCAATTGGGGCAGGATTTGCAGGTCGAGATGCAGGGCGAAAGCTATGCAATCAAGCTACCGCTGATCGGGGCGTATCAGGCATCGAATGCGCTGACAGCGGCTGGGATTGTGATCGCATCGGGTGAAAAGCCTTCGCATGTGGCCCGATCGCTGACGATGCTGCAACCGGTACGCGGGCGGTTGGAGCGCGCGTGCATCACCCGTTCGGGCGCACCGGTCTATGTCGATTATGCCCATACCCCTGATGGTCTGGATGCCGCGCTTGCCGCGCTGCGTCCGCATTGCCAGGGACGGCTTATTCTGGTTTTCGGCGCGGGCGGGGATCGTGATACCGGAAAGCGACCTGAAATGGGCGCGATTGCCGAAGCGAAAGCCGACATTGCTATTGTCACCGACGACAATCCGCGTTCCGAAGATCCGGACGCAATCCGCGCGGCGATTTTGGCAGCGGCTCCCCATGCACTCGACATTGGCGACCGGCGTTCGGCGATTGCCAAGGCTATCGAGTTAGCGGAGGCGGCGGACGTTGTCGTTATCGCAGGCAAGGGACATGAGCAGGGGCAGATCGTCGGCGACCGCGTATTGCCTTTTGACGATGTCGAAGTCGCGCGGGAATGCGCGGCATGAGCGCGCTGTGGACTTCCGACGCGATTGCGGCGGCCACCGGCGGCACGACACAAGGCAGTTTTGACTGCAATGGTGTAGCTTTCGATTCGCGTGAAATTGGCCCCGGTGATTTGTTCTTTGCGATGACCGGTGAACAGGCCGATGGCCATGATTTTGTGGAACGCGCCTTTGCCAGCGGTGCTGCAGGTGCCGTGGTCAACCGCGCGGTGGATGGCCCGCATATCCTTGTGCCGGATACGCTCAAGGCACTGGAAGATTTGGGGAAAGCATCGCGGGCGCGGGTTGATGCCAAGATTATTGGCGTTACCGGATCGGCAGGCAAGACCGGGACGAAGGAAGCGCTGTTCGCTGCACTCGACCGTTTCGCACAGGGCAAGGCGCATCGTTCGGTCAAAAGCTATAACAACCATGTCGGCGTGCCGCTGAGCCTGTCGCGGATGCCCGCAGACACCCGTTTTGGCGTGTTCGAAATGGGGATGAACCATGAAGGCGAACTCGCGGCGCTGACCCGCTTTGTCCGCCCGCATGTCGCGATTGTCACCACCATTGCCCCTGCACACATCGCCTATTTCCGCGACGAAGCCGCGATTGCCGACGCCAAGGGTGAGATTTTTGAAGTGCTGGAACCCGGTGGCACCGCGATCTTGCCGTTCGACAATGGCCAATATGCCCGGCTGCGAGCGAAGGCAGAAAAGCATGCTGCGCACATCGTCTCTTTTGGCTTTGGCGAGGGCGCCGATGTGCGCTGCATCGACCATGTTACCTCAGCCGATGGCGGTACTTTGGTCACTGCAAAATTGCCGCACGGGCTGCTTTGCTACGCACTGTCGCAACCCGGCGCGCATTGGGTCGCCAATTCACTTGCGGTGCTTGCAGCGGTGGAGGCTGTCGGGGGCGATTTGGCGCAAGCCGGGCTTGCGCTTGCCGAGATGGAAGGACTCAAAGGACGCGGCGAACGGACCACGATTCAAGTCGCGGGCGGAACCGCATTGCTGATCGACGAAAGCTACAACGCCAACCCCGCCTCGATGACGGCGACCATTGGTCAATTGGGCAAAACCCCCGCCACGCGCCGTGTCGTGGTGCTGGGTGCGATGCGCGAACTGGGGGCGCGTTCGGATGAATATCATGCCGACCTTTTGCAGCCTCTGAACGAAGCCGGGGTGAGTTATGCACTGCTTGTCGGTGAAGAGATGGCTCCTCTCGTCGAAGCGATGAAGCGCGATGTTGCGTGGGCTGGCAAATTCGACCATTGCGCCAACGGTAAAGAAGCCGCTGACCGGCTGCCATCGCGGCTTTGCGCCGACGATGCAGTGCTGGTGAAGGGCTCGAATTCGGTGGGACTGTCGAAATTGGTCGAGGCTCTCATCCACGGAGGGTCGTAATGTTTTATTTGCTGGCCGAGTATCTTGATTTTGCCGGTTTTCTGAACCTGTTCCGCTACCTGACTTTCCGGTCAGGGGCGGCGGTGGCAACCGCTTTTGTCATCGGCCTGCTGATCGGTCCGCGTTTCATCGCGATGCTGCGCGTGCGTCAGGGAAAAGGACAGCCGATCCGCGACGACGGCCCGCAAACCCACTTTGCCAAGGTCGGTACGCCGACGATGGGCGGGCTGATGATCCTGACCTCGATCACCATTTCGATGCTGCTGTGGATGGATCTGAGCAATATCTACATCTGGGCCTGCCTGTTCGTGATGGCGGGATTCGGTCTGGTCGGCTTCCTCGATGATTATGACAAGGTGACCAAGCGTAGCACCAAGGGTGTTTCGGGCAAGGTCCGATTGTTGTTGGAATTCCTGATCGCAGGTCTCGCGGTCGCGCTGATCGTTTCGCAAAGCGGGGGCAAGCTTTACATGCCCTTCGTCAACGGACCTGTCGCAGACTTGGGCTGGTTTTATGTGATTTTCGGCGCGTTTGTGATCGTGGCATTCGGTAATTCGGTGAATTTGACCGATGGGCTCGACGGCCTGGCGACGATGCCGGTGATCATCGCTTCGCTGGCCTTCATGCTAATCGCCTATCTGGCGGGCAATGCCAAATATGCGGAATATCTGGGTATCCCGCACATTCCCGGCGCGGGTGATCTGGCGATTTATTGCGGCGCGATCATCGGAGCTGGTCTTGCTTTCCTGTGGTTCAATGCACCGCCTGCTGCTGTGTTCATGGGCGACACGGGCAGCCTTGCCTTGGGCGGAACTTTGGGCGCGATCGCGGTGGTGGCGCATCATGAATTTGTCCTCGCGGTGATTGGCGGGTTGTTTGTCATTGAGGCATTGTCGGTGATCATTCAGGTCTTCTGGTTCAAACGCACGGGCAAGCGCGTGTTCCGCATGGCTCCTATCCACCACCATTTCGAACAATTGGGCTGGCCGGAATCGACCGTTGTCATCCGTTTCTGGATCGTCTCGTTCGTGCTTGCACTTGCCGGCCTTGCCACGCTCAAGCTGCGGTGATTGTCTCGGACGCCTTTCGCGGAAAACGCTATGCGGTTCTGGGACTGGCGCGCTCTGGCCTTGCCACGGTCAGCACATTGGTTGCCAGCGGCGCGGATGTAGTCGCTTGGGACAATCGTGAAGACGCACGCAAAGCCGTCAGCGAGGAAATTACCTTTGCCGATCCGCTGGAAATCGAGCTGACAGGTTTTGACGGCATCGTTGTATCCCCCGGGGTGCCGCTCAACCGCCACCCAATTTCCGACAAGGCTATCAATGCGCATGTGCCGATCATCGGCGATATCGAGCTGTTCGCGCAGGCCCGCTCCAGCCTGCCGCCGCATAAG
>Ga0075154_10000985_pt1 | contig 21650 bp, 9 predicted proteins | sample JI71714BDNA_FD_70965 | JGI IMG/M metagenome (GOLD analysis project Ga0075154, IMG submission 70965) | Wastewater effluent complex algal communities from Wisconsin, to seasonally profile nutrient transformation and Carbon sequestration -... | ecosystem: Engineered > WWTP > Effluent > Algae...
AGTGGTGTTCCAGTAAGTGGAAATGTAGTGCTAAATGACCGTGATCCTGAAGGTACACCCCTAGTAGTCAGCACAGCACCGGTAACATCGCCAACCAACGGTACATTGATTTTGTCTCAAAATGGTACTTTTTCGTATAGCCCAACGCCTGGTTTTGTTGGAACTGATTCTTTTGTTTACCAAGTTTGCGATTCTGGCACGCCAATTGAGTGTACAAAAGCGACGGTATATCTTCAAGTGACAGTTGGTTCCATTCAAATGTTACCTAAAGTATATCTTCAGGGTGCTCTTTATAATGTTTTCCTACCAGATAGTTTAATGCGGGACGATTTACGTTCCAAAGGATTACTTCCCTTGTCAAGTCCTTATCCAGGATTAGGCATGCCGGAAATTACGCCTACTTCGGCTACCACTTCGGGTGTTCTGGCTGTCACAGGTCGTAATGCTATTGTTGATTGGGTATATTTAGAACTACGTGATCCAAATAATCCGCAACAAGTTTTAGATAGTCGGTCTGCCTTGTTGCAACGTGATGGAGATGTAGTTGAGGTTGATGGTGTTTCACCGGTCACTTTCAAAGCGGTTCAGCCAAGTAGTTATTATGTGGTTGTCCGCCATCGAAATCACCTCGGCGTAATGACACGCAACCCCATTTCGTTAACTGCGGCGCAAACTGTCGTTGATTTCCGGAATCCGTCAACGCCGACATTCCGCCTAACGCAAACGATTGTAGACCAAGCCCAAGTGGTTGTTCAACAAGGGGTAGCTTTGTGGGCCGGTAATGTTTTCCGGGATGGACGTGTCATTTACCAAGGTACAGGTAATGATGTGAACTCAATTTACCAGTTGACGTTCTCTGCGCCTACCAATACATTGCAATCACCTTTCTTCAAGTTAAGATCATATAATTTAGGTGATGTGAATATGAATGGTGAAACGGTTTCTCAAGGGACAGCTAATGACGTCGAGTTTATTTACTTAAACGTCTTTGGCAATCATCCGGGTAATGTTTTGGGGCAGAACTTCTTCATCATTCGGGAACAACTTCCGTAATCTAGTAGGAAAAGAGAGCAGGTTCACTCATTTGAATTAATTTAAGTACACGCATTATGAATCTGAAATTTATCAGAATTTCCCAGTGGTTGACATGGTGTTTTATTGGGCTCATGTCGCTCGCCGCTCAAGCTCAAAACTCAGCCAATACAGTTTCGTTTCGGTTGACGTATGATCAAGCAACTCAACGGTATACTGTATTTGTAGTACCAAACTATTCAGTACCCAATGCAAATAATGGCGGAAGTACCGAACGGGGGGCTACAGCGCAGGTCAGTTTGGCTGTGCCAGCGGCATTTCAAATCACCGGGATCACCGATATTCGGGGATCTTGGGAGAAGAATCCGCTAAAGCTTGGTCCTGGAAATCCAAATCAAAATTGGTCTACGTCGGGTTTACCAACATCTACTAATTACTATGTGATCGGAAAATCTCCAGATGAAACCGATTATGGTACATTTACTAGTGGTACCCCAGTGGCTCTTTTTAGCTTCCAAGGTGTTTCATGTCAAGGTGTTGTACGACTCATTGAACCAGCAGAACCCTTTATCGCAGCGGCAGATCAATTGTTTTCTCTGAATACAGGCAATAGTTTTTATTCGCGTTCAGGTCAGCCGGCAAGTGGTAATCAAAATCCACTTGAGCAATTTGTAGCGGTCTCGGGTTCGCCAGCTAACTGTTCCTTGCAGTCCACGGTTGTGGCAAATCCAGATAACCAAACGGTTTCGCGGACGGTCCCAACGCAGATCCCAGTGTTGAGCAATGATACCCGAAATGGTGCTCCCTTGCCTGCAAATGAAGCGGTGATTACGCTTGTAAGTAATCCTGTAGGTGGAGGTATTGTCGTGAACAGCACAGGTATCTTGACGTACACGCCCAACGGCACGTTTTCCGGAACAGATTGTTTTGTTTATCGCGTTTGTCTTCAACTAGAACCTACGGTTTGTGATACCGCCCGCGTTTGTCTTACTGTACCAGCAGCGGCAACCACCGATGTGGCCATTACCAAAACCGTATCGAGCACAACTGCATCGATCAACGGCGAGGTAACATTCACCATCACCGCTCGGAATAACGGAAATGTGGCAGCAACCAACATTCGCATTGAGGATCAAATCCCGGCGGGACTTACTTTATTGGCTGCAACACCTTCCACGGGTACATGGACCGCACCTACATGGGCTATTCCAACCCTTGCTGCTGGGCAATCCGCTACACTTACGTTACGTGTCCGAGTGACAACTGAAGGTGTAACCACGAATGTGGCTCGCTTGGTTACAGTTGATCAGACAGATACTGAACAATCCAATAATTCATCCCAAGCTTGTTTTTCGGTTCCCATCGTGATTTGTCAAGGGGATCGTTTAGATCTCTCAGTTGATAATACATTAACGGATGTCCGGTGGTTCCGTGATAATGTTCAATTTGGAACTGGAAACACAATTTCAGTGAATTCCAGTGGTTCTTACACCACACAAGCAACTAACCAAACCTGTCCAGCCTCGGGTTGTTGCCCAATCGTTGTACAAACAGAAATTTGTTGTCCTGTTGATATTTGTATTCCTGTAAACGTTAGAAAAATTAGAAGAAATGGTTCGAATTAAACAACTCATCCAATCGGCCGTTTTGGCTGTCGTGTCCATGTCTGCCATGGCACAATCCACCAACGAAGTGGAATATTTATTGACCTATTCAGCTGAAAATGCGGAATATACTGCGTGGATTGTACCCTCTTACGGGACACCCAATGCATACAATCCTAATTCAGAAGAAATGGGTGCGACTGCTCAGTTTTCGATTCGGATACCTCGCGGTTTTCAATTGAAAGGGGTTCAAGATGTACATGGTATCTGGGACAAAGCGCCAGTTAAGTTGGATACACAATCAGAGTACTTCAAATCAGCTGGGTACTCGGACTCTTATGATTATTTAGTATTCGGAAAAGCACCGGTAGAAACAAACTATGGTCCTTTCGAGGCCAACAAACCGGTGGCTTTATTCAAGTTCCAAGCTAATATGGCGGGTGCTGAGCTACTAAAAGGTCAAGACGAATTTGTACGTGTAGCCTATGACAAGTTCTCCTTAAATGTTAGCCCTAGTTTTTATTCTCGTTCAGGTCAACGTCGGAGCCCTGAGGCTGTACCTCAAGAACAATACATTGGAAACATTTCACTTCGCGATGTTTTATCGAAAGAAGCGGATAAGTTAGGTGATAAAAATTGGATGATCGAAGAGAAAGTTTCGGTTATTTCCTACCCAAATCCCACAACTGACGTGCTTTTTGTGAAATATTTTGTTCCATCTGATGTGGAAAAAGTACAAATTGATGTCTTAGATTCTCGTGGTTCTTCTCGTAAAAAAGAGACCGTTTCAGCGAAAGCTGGATTCAATACTGTCAAGTTAGATGTATCAAATCAAGCGGCTGGGTCGTTCCTAGTGCGCGTAGCAACGCCTGAGGGTACATTGACTAAGAAAGTTGTAAAGTTGTAAAATAGCGTTTGACTTCAAGGAAAGGGACAGGATTTTATCTTGTTCCTTTTTTTTATGGAAACTGATTAGGTAAATAATTGGTTTTGCTATCAAATGATTCTAATCCTGAGCTTGTATGGAATTGCCTTTTTTGCACCATTTATTGAAACGTCATGAGCAAACGGAGGCGGTCCCCCCGAGTCAAGATATTGCAGCTTGGGGACACGCCGTCATTCAACTCATGTTTCCAGAACAGGCCAAAGGGTATTTTCGGACTGTGGATGAACTGGAAGGGGAATGGTGGCGGTTAGCCTCTGATTTAAAAGAGATCCTGCGTGCTACCGATCAATGTAAACAAGGAAATGTGGATGACAAAGTTGATCGTATTTTTAACCAAATGCCTGAGCTATATCGGATATTGCGGACTGATGTTGCCGCCATTTTAGCCGGAGACCCCGCCGCACAATCTGAATTTGAGGTTATTCGTGCGTATCCTGGTTTTTTTGCCATTTCGTTTTATCGGTTAGCCCATTCCTTACATCAACAACAAATCAAGCTCATCCCACGTATTTTGACAGAATATGCGCATTCCAGGACAGGAATCGATATTCACCCAGGTGCGCGCATCGGAGCTTCTTTTTTTATTGATCATGGCACTGGTGTAGTAATCGGCGAAACAACTGAAATAGGCGAGGGGGTTAAAATTTATCAAGGGGTAACACTCGGTGCATTAAGCGTACGTAAATCGATGGCAAATCAGAAACGTCATCCAACCGTTCAAAATGGGGTTGTCATTTATTCGGGCGCCACTATTTTGGGAGGCGATACCGTTATTGGTGAACATAGTATCATAGGTGGGAATGTATGGCTGACAGAAAGCGTTCTTCCAGGCTCGCGTGTGTACCATACCCCTGAAGTCAAAGTAATCGAGAAATTAGCTTAGAAAATGCATGGCACGAATCAGTGATTTAGTGGGGAATACTCCGCTCGTAGAACTAACGGCGCTTCAAAAAAATGCCAAAGTTCGGGTTTTTGGGAAATTAGAAGGTCATAATCCTGGGGGTAGTGTCAAAGATCGAGCCGCTTTATCGATGATTCAAGGGGCTCTCCGCCGCGGTGATGTACAAGTCGGAGGGAAATTGATTGAAGCTACGTCTGGGAATACCGGCATCGCCTTGGCCATGATGGCCCGATTGTATGACTTGTCGATCGAGCTGGTTATGCCACAGAATTCTACCCGCGAACGTGTTTTGACCATGGAAGCTTTTGGGGCCAAGGTCACTTTATTGGAGTCTATTGAAGCCTGTCGAGATTATGCAGAGGAAAAATCTATTCAAGCAGGAATATTTCAACTCAATCAATTCGCCAATGAAGATAATTACTTAGCTCATGTACGAACAACAGGTCCGGAGATATGGCGCGACACTGCGGGTGAAATTACCCATTTTGTCAGTTCTATGGGCACAACGGGTACCATCATGGGGACCTCCATGTTCCTAAAAGAGCAAAATCCAGCAATTCAAATTGTAGGATGCCAGCCCACCGAAGGGTCATCCATTCCTGGAATTCGGCGTTGGCCAACGGCATATTTACCCAAAATTTACTCACCAGACCGCGTGGATCGGGTCATGGATGTTTCTTCTGCCCAAGCTGTTCAGATGGCCCGACGATTAGCCAGAGAAGAAGCTATATTTGGTGGAATGAGTTCTGGCGGAGCGGCGTTTGCTGCTTTGGAATTAGCCAAGGAACTTGATCAAGGAATGATTGTTTTTATTGTTTGTGATCGAGGAGATCGTTATTTAAGTAGTGATTTGTTTGGTTGATTTCTAGGGTGGTATAAGGCTAAAGTTTCTTGAAGATACGTACGGTCCAAGTGGGTGTATATTTCGGTGGTTGTGATGGATTCATGACCTAACATTTCCTGAATTGCCCGTAAATCTGCACCACCTTCCATTAAATGCGTCGCAAAGCTGTGACGAAAGGTATGCGGTGAAATGTTTTTTGAAAGATTTATCTTTTGGGCTAATCCTTTGATGATTAAAAAAATCATGACGCGAGTTAGTCCTTTTCCTCGTCGGTTGAGAAATACAAAATCTTCATGGCCTAGAGGAATCGTAAGTTGACTCCGTACTTCGTGTAGGTAGAGAAGGGTGTACTTAATGGCTTCGTCGCCAATGGGTACCATCCGCATTTTTTGTCCTTTTCCAGTGACACGGATAAATCCTTGGTCAAAAAAGCAGTCTGATAAACGAAGCTCTACAAGTTCAGTTACACGTAAGCCAGATGCATACAAGACCTCAAGAATCGCTCGATTTCGGACACCTTCGGGCGTTGATACATCGACAGCCTCGAGGAGTTGGGTGATTTCTGCAAAGGAAAGGGTGTCAGGGAGCTTGCGGCCGATTTTTGGGGAGTCGATTAATTCGACAGGATTCTGTTTTAGGGTATGTTCTAGAAGCAGAAAATGAAAAAATGACTTGATTCCAGAAATTATTCGAGCCTGAGTCGCAGGACTTAACCCCACCTCGTGTAAAAAACTTAAAAATGATAAAAGGTGTTCGCTTTGTACTTGGTGAGGAAAGATGGGATCTCTCCAGCCTTGTAGGTATTGATAAAGCTTTTCAACGTCCCTTTGGTATGCCTCAACCGAATGCTTTGATAGGGAAAGCTCCAACTGTAAGTAGGCGGTAAACTCTTCCAACGATTGTTCCCAAGTCATATTTTTGCCTGATGAATGTAATTTCGAAAAAAGACTTTGAAGCGCTCTTAGCCAATCCCCCGGCGGATTATTTATTTTTGGATGTTCGCGAGCGAGCTGAGTTTGCTGAATTTTCATGCGGGGGGATAAATATCCCACCCCATGAAATTGGTGAAAACCTAGTGTTATTCGCAAAATTTCGCCACATCGTGGTGTTTTGCTCCAATGGAATGCGTTCCGGCCTTGTCATTCGGTGGTTGGCTAAAAAAAATCCAGATGCAATGTATTGGCATCTGGAAGAAGGGATATGGTAAAACCAAACGCAGTGTGGATTAGAATCCTTTGTAATTACGTTCTTTCTTGACCAACCATTTTCCTACAAGGAAGGCCAATACCAGAAGAATCACAAAAAAAGAAATGGGCAACCACGCTGGAAATTGATAATCGTACATGTTTTTCTGTGTTTTGATGTGCAACAAGACAAAAATACAAGCTAATTACGGATTATTCACCATGTCAAGCTGACAAATTTCGTTAAGGACATAATCTTTCCAAAGTCCAATCCGTTCCCTCTTTTGAATAAACTAATCGATCATGCAACCGGCTGGGCCGGCCTTGCCAAAATTCGATTTGGTCAGGGAGTAATCGAAATCCTCCCCAATGAGGTGGCCGAGGGACTGGCTGACTTTCATCGCCAAATTGAGCGGCAATTTCCGAAGCTTTATTATCTAGCGTTTCCCGCGAATCTATTATCTGGCTTTGGGCCGATACCCAAGCGCCAATTTGGCTTTCTCGAGGTCGACTAGCAAAATAGAGGTCTGATTCTTCGGAACTGACTTTTTCCACCGTTCCTTTGATTCGGATTTGTCGCTCCAATTTATCCCAAAAGAAAGTCAAACTAGCAAACGGGTGAACGTCAAGTTGCGTACCTTTGTGGCTTGCATAATTTGTGTAAAATACAAACCCCTTGGGATCTACTCCTTTAAGAAGTACCACACGAGCCTCAGGGTAAGGTGAGGCCCAGGTGGAGAGGATCATGGCGTTGGGTTCCAATATGCCCGCTTGCATAGCTTCTTGAAACCAAGCCTGAAACTGGTCCAACGGATTTTTCGAAACATTATTTTCGAACAGCGCGTTTTGCTCGTAAGATTGACGAAGATCAGCAATGTTTGTCTGAGATAGCATAACTTTAACCTTTTGGTTTAATTTTGCGTATTATTATTAATTTTGCAATATAAGCGGATTTTTCTTTAACGTTTACATGATCGTATAAAATGGCAGAGCAACACAACGAAGCGACAGAAAACCCCATGGAAACCCTACAAACGGTACCTGAACAAGATCTTCCCGAGGTGGAGATTGAGGAAACAGAAATCGTATCGAATGATGTTGACTTTTCACAGTTCAGCAAGAAAGACTTTGTCGAATTTGCAGAGAAATTGTTAGAGTCTGCCAAAAATCCACAGGCTACCCCTGTTGATTTGAAGAATGTAGAGTCGGTATGGAAAGAGGTACGGAGCCAGTTTGAGGAAATCAAGATCTTAGAAAAAGCAGAAGCTTTAAAAGCCTTTGTTTCTGAGAATGGTTCCGAAGAAGGCTTCGATTTCCGAAACGATAACCTTACAATTCGGTTCGAATCTATTTCTGTGCAATTGCGTGAAACGAAACAGCAGTATTTTCAAAAAATCGAACGCCTCAAGGAAGATAACTTCGAGACGAAGACCCGATTGCTTCAAGAGTTACGGGAAATTGTGGATACAGAAGAAAAAGGAGGATCTAAGGAAAACTGGGGAGCCTTCAAACAATTGCAAGAAAACTGGAAGTCGGCAGGTAATGTCAATTCCCCACACAATAACTCGTTGTGGCAAGCCTATAATGCCTTGGTCGATCGTTACTTCAGTATTCGGAACATTCAAAATGAACTGAAGGACCTTGATCGCAAAAAGAATTTGGATGCGAAAACCGACCTTGTGATTAAAATCGAAGGATTAGCTCAAGAAATTGAAGCTGCGGATCTCCCATCGACTGTCTTGTTCAAAACGGCGAATGATTGGTTGGCTGAATACAAACAAATTGGTCCGGCACCCCGTGAAGAGCAGGAGGCACTCTGGGCACGATTGAAGGTTGCTTTCGATTTAATATATGCCAAAAAACGGTCGATGCAGGCTGTAAACCAAAAGCTTCAAGACGAGATCTTAGAGGTCAAAAAGCGATTGGTTGATCAAATTCGGCCCTTTGCCGCATTCAAAAGCACGAGCATCAACGATTGGAATGCCAAGACCAAAGAAGTTCTTGAAATCCAAGAACAATGGGTTGCTGTAAAAGGAGCGGTCGATCGCGATAAAGGCAAAGAAACAAGTAAGGACTTCTGGAAATTACTGAAAACATTTTTCCGGAATAAAGGCGAATTTTTCCATGCTTTGGAAGCCGAACGTATGGAAAACTTGAAAGCGAAAACATTGCTTTGTGAGCAGGTGGAATCATTGCTTGAAGCCGGTGATGTATCAGCAGATCAAACCAATCAGGTAATCGAGTGGCAAAAAACATGGCGTACCATCGGGCATGTGCCAGAAAAACAAAAGGACACCATTTATCACCGATTCAAAAAAGCCTGTGATCAGTTCTTTGAACTCAAAAGACAAGCTTCGTCAGAGGTTGATAAAGAGTATGCTGAGAATTTGGCTAAGAAAGAGGCTTTGATTGCCCAAATTAAAGCTAAAGTTCAAGAATCAGCCGATTTGAGTGTGCTCTCTGATTTTAAAAAGCAATTTGCCACGATCGGATTTGTCCCGAAAAAAGATATGCAGCGCATTCAGTCAGCTTTTATTGAGGCAATAAACCAATGGGTGAAATCGGCTTCAAATTTGTCGACTGGCGATATGGAAAAGCTTTTGCTGCAAAATGAGGTGGACGTTGTACTGAAATCAGGCAAAGGTGGAAATAAGTCATTAGGAAAACAGGAAAATGACTTGCGTAGAAAAATCAAAGCATTAGAAGACGACATCGCGCTATGGCGAAATAACATTGAGTTTTTTGGCCCTTCCAAAGGTGCAGATAAACTTAAAGCAGAATACGAAAAGAAAATTTCAGCTTCTGAAAAAGAATTATCTTCTTTGCACGACAAGTTAAGACTCATATTATCAGCGCAATAAGAAAATAGGGTAGAGGTTATAAGATTTCTACCCTATTTTTTTCAAAAAAAATAGGGCTTGCTCTTGACAAGAAAAGAAATTCGTATTAATTTTGCATCACGTTAAACAAACGCCTCCTTAGCTCAGCTGGTAGAGCAACTGACTTGTAATCAGTAGGTCATTGGTTCGATCCCGATAGGGGGCTCTCAAATCCGGAAGATTCTTCCGGATTTTTTTTGTGTCCCACCTGTACCTTACCCTTCTTTATGTCGTTTGTTTAGGAAATAGCTATGTTCATAGGTCATTTAGTCAATTTGGTATATTATTTGTCGAGTTTTAACTAAGTTGTCTATTTGAAATACAGATTTCGTCCATAATCTTGTAAATGTCGTATATGCAAGAGGATGATATCGGTAAAACTATGAATTTATGAGGCTATCTGTACGTATTCTGGGGTTTTGGTTGGTGTTGACTCCCTTGCTCACGTTCGCCCAAACTACACGGTCAACGCTTGAGTTCTTCAATGAAAGTTTGCTTGGCGGTACATACAATGGTCCCAATGCCGGCGTACCTGATGTTCGTTTTCGTGAGAACGTCTCCAATCCTACAGATAATCGACGTCAGGACTACAGTCCTGATATTTTTGTTAACTATGGATACTTTAATCACCAGTACACTAATGTCAATGGGATCCCAGAAGGCCGCGCCGCTACGTTCGGTGCGAGACAAAACCTAAGTGGGGTTGATCCCGTTGGAGAAAATATTTGGCAGCCCCTAGGTTCAGGTGTCCTAGGTACACCCTCCGGAACCGTATTTACGTCTTCCTCAACAAATCCGGGAGGGACTGGAACAGGTATTTCAACGAGCGAAAACCACGGGATCATTCAATTTACCTCCGCCAGGGGCCTTCAGGTGGCCAATTCCCCAACATCAGGTCGTTATTTTATCGCGGATTTTACCTACCGATTCGCGCGATCTGTTTCCAATCCGATTTTACATTTGGCGGGATTGGGTGATTCATTTGGTTCGGGAACGACCAAACTAGGCTACACCACAGAACTTGATATTTTAAATGCCGGTATGACGTTGTCCAAAGTGTCAGGTACATCAAGTTTAGTGGTTTCCAATACACAGATTACGAATAATGCGAGTATTGCTGATTTAGGCGCGTCTTCAGCGGCAGGGAGTATTCGAATCAATGCGCAAAATATTACCGAAGTAACTTTTCGAGTGTACCTGCGCGTTGCACGTGGATCATCGAACCCGTCTTGGCCTGCCAATACTCATTTAGGGGATACATTTTCCACCTCTTGGTCATTTGCGACGCCGATAGATCTGTTAGTTACGAATACTACCCCCAATTTAACTCCAAATGTAGGCGCCAATATTACTTTTACGATCCAGGCGACGAATACTTCCCTTTGGAACGGCCAACCCGATCGCCCCGCCTCGGGTTCTAAAGTATTGGCCATTCTTCCCGCCGGTTTACAATATGTAGCACATAATGCACCCGCAGGAACAACGTATAATCCAATAACGGGCATTTGGACCGTGGGTGAGTTGGCGAGTAATTCCTCAAAAACATTGACCCTGACTGCAAACGTCCGAGCCATAGGAAATTATAATTTCTTTGCCTCCATTTCCGGGGATCAACGAGATCCCAACCTGACGAATAATGTGGCCAATAAAACAGTTTCCCCTGTTGGTGCTACAGGCCAAGTAAATTGCTCCAATGTATTTTCCTCATTTTTGAATGAGACATTTGGCTCAGGAAGTAATCCGGGCGCACCACTTGCCGCGGGGACAACCTCCTACACGTACATCGCACCTAGCCAACCCGCCAACTTTCCCAATATTGTTTCGGATGGTCAATATGTAATTGCCTCCAATAGCTCGTTTGCCAATACAAGTTGGCAGGCGAAGTCAGATCATACGGGAAATGCAAATGGCTACTATATGATTGTAAATGCGGACTTTGGTCCAGGTGAATTTTATAGACGCTCAGTAACTGGCCTTTCCCCAAATACGGTGTACAAAATTAGTTTTTGGGCGATCAACCTAAATTCGACAGGGGATAAGAACTTTTGTGATGCCAACGAAGGCGGGTTAATTTTACCCAACATCGGTTTTTATGCCATTAACCCAACAACAGGTATTGTGGGTTCGGGTATTACAGGCAACTTACCTTTTGAATCCAACGCTACATGGAAAAATTATAGTTTTACTTTCCAAACAGGGCAAGAAACTTCTGTAGACCTAGTTTTGTATAATGCGGCACCTGGAGGGTGTGGAAACGACCTTGGGGTGGATGATATCTTAGTCGAAGAATGCCGTCAGACTATTTCCGGTTCGGTATTCAATGACACCAATGGCCTGACAGACAATATAGTAAATGGGGCATTATACGCCGGATCTACTCCATTATTCGTTTCTTTGGTGAATACCACCACGAATACGGTAGTGAGTACGTCGCCGGTCGTGAATGGACAGTATTCTTTCTCCAATCAGCCGCAAAGAGAATACCGATTGGTTCTGCATACTCAATCCGGAGGTTCGACGTCTTCCTTAGTTCCAAGCGAAGACTGGATCTTTACGGGTGAGTTTACCAATTCCACGGCGGGAAATGATGGACTTGCCGATGGTTTACTTTTGATTAACTCGTCTGTTGGGACTATAAATAATGCTAACTTTGGTCTTCAACAACGTCCCACAACTGCGGCATTGACACTCGGTACGCCTCAGGTTAACCCTGGGCTCTCGAATACTTATACACTACCCGCGACTTTATTCAGTGGGACTGATGTTTCCCCAGGATCATTGCAAAGTTTGCGGATTACCTCGTTTCCTAATTTTACGGAACGACTGATCATCAATGGAACTGTCTATACACTCAGTAATTTCCCTACGCAAGGCGTGACTATTCCTGTGAACGCAAGTGGGAATCCGACACAAACCATTCAAGTTGATCCATTTGAAGGGAATTTGAACGTGCAAATTCAATATAAAGTAGTGGACAATGCAGGTACAGAAAGCTTGATTGGGGGAGAGGTTCGTCAACCCTTCACCTCAGCGACCTTCCCGGCTACATGTTCAGAGAATTTGCTCTTGAATGGGTTAACAGCGGTTGGATCCGCCAATCCAGCGGCACTTGTGGTAGGGGATCGGGTAATGAAAGTAGATGCGATTCGTCATTTAGGTGTTTTTTATGATGCGATTTTACAAATAACCGGGCTAGGGACCTCAGGAACTGCTTCAATTTCAGTAGACGGTAACCTCCAAATCGCCAATAGTTTTGTTAATCAAGATCCTTACATTACCTATCGATTGACATTTATTGAAAAAGGTAGTTCAACCACTTTGAATCCAGCAGGTACACCTGTTGCACTTTCACAGGTTTGGATTACTTTAAGTGATATTGATGGGCTTGCAGGTAGTTCATTGGCCGATGTTGGAGGTTTTAAGACGGACGTACTGCCCAATCAAATCATTCAAGGCGTTAGTTTGACCAATGCAGGTTTCACCAATGGGGGTGGACCATCCGGTTTTCAGTTTTATCGCCCAATTCAACTTCAGGGGATAAATGCAGCTACCGTAGATGTGGCGTATGGTGTGCAAACCTTTTATACGAATTATCCCAGTACAGGAATTGAGCTTTTATTTGGTATTACGGGAAGTAGAACGACATCGGTATCCAATCGTGGCCAAGGTCTCCAAAGTCGCTCGCAAGCAGCTTGTGATTTATTTATCTCCGGGAAAGTCTTTCATGATGCGGATGGACCATCGAATGGTATCTCGAATGGATCTGCGGCGCAATTAGCTGGCTTACGTGCGGTATTGGTAAATGCGGGAAACTCTGTCATTGCGAACGTACCAGTAGATCCAATGACTGGGTTGTACCAGTTTAATACGATTATACCAGGTACGTATCAGGTTATTTTGACAACGGCAAATCCAGCTATTGGGTCGCCTGCTCCCACATCAACCTTGCCATCAGGCTGGATTTCCACCGGAGAATTCAATGGTACGGGTACAGGGAATGATGGTACTACCAATGGAATTTTACCCATTCAGTTAACGGATGTTTCGACAACTCAAGCAAACTTTGGGATAAACGCTCGGCCAACAGCAGGTTCTGGATCATCAAACGGGACAAATCCCGGAGGATTAATTCAGATTCCTTTTCCCGCTAATGCATTCACGAATACAACACCAAGCACTGATATAACCCCAGGAAGTGTAACTGCCATTCGGGTGGTGAGTTTCCCAAGTGGCGCAACGTCAGTTATCATCAATGAAGTAAATTATACGACAGCAACTTGGCCAACGAATGGGGTTGTGGTGCCAACGAATTCAACCGGTCTTCCGACACAAGCCATCACGGTTGATCCTTCCTTTGTTGGGCCAGGGTCGGTTGTGTTTTCCTTCCGAGCTGTCGATTCGGGAGGGGCGGAAAGTTCCAATTCGGGGACGGCTACCCTGAACCTCGTGACTACCCCAATACTGGCGGTAGCTGATGATTTCCAAGATACAGGAATCAATAATGCAACGGGTGGAAGTCCGGGTAATGTTTTGACCAATGATTTGTTAAATAATTTACCCGTGACAAGTGCTCAAGTGGTTACTACACTGCGCTCGAATGGCGGTGTTACGGGGCTTACATTGAATGCTAGTGGCCAACTTCAAGTTCCGGCTGGTGCCCCAGTGGGTATTTTTATGGCGACGTATGATATATGTGAAGTCTCAAATCCTGCCAATTGCTCGCAAGCGGAAATTACTTTCCGGGTTATTTCGACAACAGGTGGGGGGAATTCAAGTACGCCGTGTAACGTGTATACCCCCTTAACGCCCGCCGTCTACACCAACTTATCGGTAGCAAATTCAACCGGTCTATTTGGTGGAGATAACTGGAATAACAAAGGGCGATTGATCGATTCGGACCTGAACAATTCAGCCTCATGGACTGCGGTACTCCTAGGGTCGGCTTGGATCGAGGCACGTGATTTGAACGCGACTGGGGCAAATGCATTCCCTGCCGGCTATTATGCAGGCATGGTTATAAACGATTTAGATTTGCTTTCTCTGGGGGCTTCGGTTCGAATTACAACGTACTTAGGCAATACAGAGCAAGAATCTGAAACATTTGGTAGTCTTCTATCTACACTACTTGACGGGGGAGGCCGCCGACGGGTTGGTTTTATCACGACCAAACCGTTTAACCGAATTCGATTATCCGTCAATGCGGGCATTACAGTTATCTTTACAATTAATGCATTTTATGCGGAGGTGTTCAAGCCTTGTCCTGGTCCAGAGCCAGTATGTAATGTGAATACAACGCTGAATCGTCCTACCTATGCAGCAGTTATTGAACCTACCCGAACGGGCTTTAGCGGTGTTTCTGTAGGTTCAATCTCCAACACAGATAATTTGGTCAATGCCAATTCAGACGATTTTGCTACAGTTTCGTTGAATGTTGGGATCTTAGCTTCGGCGAGCGTTTCTGTTCGGAATCTAGCTGAAACATTCCCAGCGGGGTATTTTGCAGGATTTGACCTATCCAACAGTACATTACTAGGTTTGAATTTACTTGGCAATGTAACGATCCAGACCTACCTTAATGGTGTTCTTCGCCAGACGGTTTCCGCGAATAACTTAGTGTTGGATTTACCCATATTGTCTGGGTCAGATCGCCAAACCGTTGGGTTCATTACCAATTTAAGTTTTAACGAGATTCGGTTAACACTAAACCAGCCAGTAGGAATAAATCTGGGTAGTACACGGGTGTACAACGCCGTCGTGAAACGCTATTGCGCAGGACCCGCTCTGGATTGTAATACATCCACCTCGCTGATCTCACCCACCTATCCCGTGTTAATCAATACCGCTCGGACAGGCATTGATGGACTTGCGTGTATCGGGTGTTCAATTGATAATCCTGAACGAATTATCAATTCCTCTTTGTCCGACTTTACCAATGTAGTTTTAGTAGCAGGCGTTGGTATTTCAGGCTCTGTATCAGTACAAGATCCCTTAACAGATTATGCCGCGGGTACTTTTGCAGGTTTTGATATTCAAAACTCCTCGTTATTGTCTGCTGATATTCTCAATGGACTAACCATTCGCACCTATTTGAATGGTACGCTGCGTGAAACGAAATCGGGCTTGAATGACTTGATTTCTGTTGGTACATCCTTATTGACCGATGATGGGCGTCGGACGGTGGGCTTCATCACTACGCAATCCTTTGACGAAGTTCGGATTAATTTATCGAATACAGTTTCGGTGAATTTAGGGACAACGCGTATTTATCAACTCGTTTTGAAACGATTCTGTGCAGTTGATCTCGAATGTAATCAAACCTATTTCCTAAAAGAACCCACAGCTCCTGTGGTAATCAACTCGCTGCGGACGGGTATTGATGGATTAGCCTGTGTCATTTGTTCAGTAGAAAATGCAAACAACGCAATTTCACCTGCTAATAATGATTTCGCTACAGTTACCGTCGCTGCGGGGATATTGTCTAGCGGAAGTATTTCGGTACTTGATGGCATTACCACGTATCCACGAGGAAGTACAGCGGGTTTTGTCATCCAGGATGTGAATAATTTAATCCAACTGGATTTGTTTACTAGTTTATCCATTTGTACCTACAATAATGGTGTTTTACAAGAATGCGCCTCAGGTAGTCAATTGATCGACTTGGCCTTATTGGTGAATTTAATTGGTCAAGGTCCAGGCATTGTCAATGTTGGTTTCCGGACGACTAAAGACTATGACGAAGTTCGCCTGACGGTAAGTTCGCTCGCGAGTGTACTGAATATCATTCGGGTATATTCAGGGTATGTTGATACACGCGGCGTGACCGATCCTTCTTTCAACTGTTGTCCAAGTGAAGCACCCAAATTGTCAGGTCAAGTAGTGCAAAATACATGTCCGGCTACTCATGTGAATTTGAACGCTTTGGTGACAAGTGCCACGCCTCTAAATTCAACTTTGGTTTGGTTTAATGGTCCAAATCCAAATTCGGCGACACTTGTTGCAAATCCAACGATGGTTACCCAATCAGGTCAATATTTTGCTTTCTATTACAACCAAACGGCACCAAACAATTGCTATTCACCAGCCTCGGTTGAGGTGACAGCTACAATACGAACTTGCCTCGTGGCAAATGATGACAACGCAGGCCCAGTACAGTCTACCTCAGGTGGACAAAATATTGTACGCGTTCGGTTGAATGATACAAATAATGGCGGATCTGTAGATTCATTGCTGGTGTCAACTCAATTGGTGGGTAGTTTGCCAGCAGGTCTTGTCTTTAACGAAGGTGGTGGTACGGTATCGGTGAATGCAGGAACGCCTGTTGGTGTTTATACCTTCCAATACCGGTTATGTGAACTTGCTAATCCAACCAACTGCGATACGGCTACTGTGACAGTTTCTGTAGTTCAAGCGCAAATCCAAGATGTAATTTGTTCTAACAATGGGACATTTAACACCTCTGCTGATGATTTTGTTGTGTTCAAGCTTCTGCCATCCGTAGCTCTTCCGTATAACGTGACCGCAACGTTTGGTGGCAGTCCTGTATCGATTGTTCAGCTGGATAATTCGCCTGCCACAGGTATTTTTGGCGGTTTAGGAAGTTATTTTAAAATTCCAAATGGTTCATTAGGTGTAGGGAATTTCACCCTTTCGATTAACTATCAAAATGGTTTCTCTGAAACACTGAATTTTGCGAATACGTTAACTTGCTCGGAGGAATGTACCACCGCCTCAACTGGAAATATATCGACAGTACTTTTTGCTTCGCCTATTTCGACTACCGAACTGAATAGTGCGGTCACCCTTCCTAAATTTGATGCAGGTACACGACGGATATTGCGCGAGGTTAAATTAACCTTGGCTACGGAGTTGACATCAAAATTGACGTTTGATAGTATAAATCCGAATAGTCCGGTTGAATTTAAATCATCTACCCGTTTGTTTTTCAATTGGAATAGTGTTGGGGTCGTGGATACGGTTGTTTTATTTACGAATCCGTCTTTCCCTTCGACGGATTTATATCCGGTTGGTTCATATACCTTGGAAAGACCGTTGATTGTCAGTAAAGATTCAATCCAATACACATCAGCCTCGGATTTGGCACCGTTTATTGGTCCGGGAGAAGTAAATATTTCCTTCGCCACCCTTACCTTTACGACTGCATCCAATGCGTTCAATTTCACGCAAACAACCAAAGCAGGTTATGTATACCGGATAGATTATATATACGATTGTTTGCCTTTGGTTTCAGCGGTAAATGATACAAGTCAGGTCCTGATTTTTCAAGGTGCAGGCGGCACGGCCATTTCCAATGTTCGAAATAATGATTTGATTAATGGCGCTGTAGCGGGTGTAGGAAATTCTAGCCTGTCCATTGTAGGTATTTGGCCATCAGGGGTTAGTTTAAACTTGACTTCAGGGCAAGTTCAAGTCGATGCTGCGGTATCGAGTGGGGACTTTAGTCTAGAATATCAGCTATGCGATGCATTAAATCCGTCAAACTGTGATCGTGCATTTGTTGTTTTCACCGTTTCACCACCACCTTTTGTGAAACTGTTGCCGAAGGTATATTTGCAAGGTTCATTATACGGTGTTGCCCTGCCAGATACGTTAATGCGAGATGATCTTCGCGCAGCAAACCGATTGCCGGTAGCACATCCGTATGCGTATTTGTCGCCCGTTACTTCAGTTCCATCAGTGAATCCGGTTATCTTCTCCACGACTGGTCCAAATGCGATTGTGGATTGGGTCTTTGTTGAGTTACGTAGCTCGTCAGATTCGACGGTTGTCGTAGATAGCCGGGCGGGTTTACTTCAACGTGATGGGGATATTGTCGAGGTTGATGGAGTATCACCCTTGCAATTTGGCGTGGCGACGAACTCACAGGCGTATTTTGTAGCGGTTCGTCACCGAAATCACTTGGGTGTAATGTCAGAACGGCCGTTGGCTATGTCAACCTCGGGTCTGGTAGTTGATTTCAGGAAAGCTACCACACCTACATTCCGATTCACCTCTGCTGCATTAAATCAGGCTCAAGTTGTCGTTCAACAAGGTCGGGCATTGTGGGCAGGGAATGCAGAACGTGACCGTCAGATTATTTATCAAGGTACAGTAAATGACCTCAATCCAATTTATACGCGCGTCATTGCGGACCCACTCAATATTTTCGTATTGCCTACATTTAAATCTCGGGGGTATTTGAACGAAGATATCGATATGAATGGTGAAGCTGTGTTCCAAGGTACTGGCAATGATCTGGAATTTATTTACCAAAATGTTATCAGTAATCACCCTGGAAACGTGTTTGTATTGCCATTCTTTACGATTAGAGAGCAATTGCCTTAATGCGATTTGCGATGAGTCTCAAAAAATAGGGAGTCTTTTCGACTCTCTATTTTTTTGTGCCAATATTGGAATCGATTGGTCAAGGTGATGCAGTTCAAAAGGACCCTAAATGTCATTTCATGTGAAAAAAAGCGTCATTCATATGATTCTATTGAATTAGGTAGCTTTTTGGTTGAATTATTGTTCTAGTAGGTTTGACGGTGAAATTCACATGAATTAAAGCAAAGTCGCATAAAGAAAATATAAAAATAGTGCTTCGTTTTTTGGAATAAAGTCAAATTTTCTTTGTTCGTCAATTTTACATTCTAATGTATGGATTTCACTTTTCTAATAATTTAATTGAATAATCTCAATATTCAGCGCGATTTAATCTTTTATACATTTGATTTTTCGGAATGGCATACCTTTTGAAGCATATTTTTATCACACATGTCATTTGGAATTGAATATAAGAAATAATTTATATAACGAGATGATTTTTCCTTTTGGTCATCTTGTAAATCATAAAAAGGTCTTTGTAGCTGTTAAAATTAAGTAAGTACAATTGTCAATTTTTAATGTTCAAACAATGAGGAAACATTTATTCTCCAAGCTGCTTTTCAGCGTGTTTCTACTGTTTTTGGGTATCAGCCAGGTCGTACAAGCCCAGTTGTCAACCAATACGGTGGGGTACCGTGTTACCTACTCGGTCACAACACAGAAGTACACAGTTTGGGTGGTTCCCAATTACCAAACTCCTAACGTAAATAACACAGAAACCGTAGAACGAGGCGCTACCGCACAAGTTACACTTGAGGTTCCGGCTGATTTTGTGATTTCAAATGTTACGGACATTCGCGGGACATGGGAAAAAAATCCACTCAAGCTTGGTCCTGCACAGCAGGCTGTTTTTCTAGGTCAAGGATTAGATCTTACCCGATCCTATTATGTTTTCGGGAAAGATGCTTCAGAAACCAACTACGGTACTTTTGTTCCCAATACGCCTGTCGCCCTGTATACTTTTGAGGGGAATGGTTGTTTGGGTTTTGTCGAAGTAATTGAATCTACAGACCCTTTCGTCAATGTGGCTGACGATATAGCTTCTTTGAACGTAGCACCAAGTTTTTACTCCCGCTCTGGTCAACCAGCCGGTGGAAATCAGCGTCCTCTCGAGCAGTTTTTAGCGCCTAGTGGTGCTCCTGCCAACTGTTTGGACGCTGTCAATAATGCCTACACTGCGCTCTCGGCTGTGCCTCAGGTCCAGCCAATTCTCTTGAACGATACTTTTAACGGGGATACGGCTTCAATTAATGATGTAAATTTGACTATCTCAACCAACCCCTCCAACGGTGTTGCAGTTGTGAACCTTGATGGGACGGTTACGTACACTTCCAATCCCAATTTCGTCGGAATTGATACGTACCAGTATTCCATTTGTGATAAGGCAAATCCTACGGTTTGTGATATTGCACTTGTGACAGTTACCGTAGGCTCCAAACCCATTGTAGCGAATCCAGATACTCATCCTACAGCTATCAACGGTTTTATTGGCGGTCAAGTTATTCCTGATGTTCGTGTAAATGATAGTTTAAGCCTCGCACCGGTTATTAATAACCAAGTGTCTTTGGCATTGGTAGGTACCATACCAAGTGGCATCGTATTCAATACGTCTACGGGTGCGGTAAGCGTCAACCCAGGTACTGCTGCTGGTACTTATAACTTCGTTTATAATTTGTGTGAGGTATTGAACAATGCAAATTGCGATACCGCTAAAGTCACAGTGAAAGTTGTTGCTCCTCCCATTTTGGCTGCCGATGATACAGCTGGTCCAATCAATGGAAAAGTAGGTGCTTCCAATGTGGTTAATGTGTATCCAAATGACCTGTTAAATGGTCAGCCCGTAAATTCTACATTAGCCTCTGTCACACCAATTAATCTCCCAGTTGGGTTCCCACTTTCACTCAGTCCTTTAGGGAATGTATCAGTTGCCGCAAATACGCCAGCTGGGTCCTACACTTTTGATTATAGGCTATGTGAGATCTTGAACCCAACAAACTGCGATACTGCGAAAGTCACAGTGACGGTGCTAGCGGCTGAGATTGTTGCGACGGATGACACGAACCCCACGCCTGTGAATGGTTTGGTCGGTGGCCTTGCGATTCCGAATGTGTATGTAAATGATAGTTTGAATAATTTGCCGGTTGTGTTGGCTGATATCACGGGTTCTTTGGTGGGTACCTTGCCCGCGGGAATCACGTTCAACCCAGCCACTGGAGCTGTCGGCGTGAATGCGGCCACCCCAGCGGGGACGTACACATTCGACTACCGGATTTGTGAGAACTTGAACCCAACGAACTGCGATACGGCGAAAGTTACGGTGAACGTAGCGCTCGCGCCAATCGACGCGGTAGCTGATGTCGCTGGTCCAATCAACGGGAAGACGGGAGGTACGAACGTGGTGAATGTTTTCACAAACGATACGTTGAACGGCGCACCAGTAGACCCAACGAAGGTGACTTTGACGCGGGTGGATAGCCCAGTAGGCTCACCCTTGACATTGAATCCAAACGGAACAGTCAATGTTGCACCGAATACCCCAGCGGGAACTTATACGTTGACATACCGGATCTGTGAGATCTTGAACCCAACGAACTGCGATCAAGCGGTGGTGACGGTGACGGTCGTAGCGGCTGAGATTGTTGCGACGGATGACACGAACCCCACGCCTGTGAATGGTTTGGTCGGTGGCTTAGCGATTCCGAATGTGTATGTAAATGATAGTTTGAATAATTTGCCGGTTGTGTTGGCTGATATCACGGGTTCTTTGGTGGGTACATTGCCAACGGGAATCACGTTCAACCCAGCCACTGGAGCTGTCGGCGTGAATGCGGCAACGCCAGCGGGGACGTACACATTCGACTACCGGATTTGTGAGAACT
>Ga0075154_10000987_pt1 | contig 21611 bp, 35 predicted proteins | sample JI71714BDNA_FD_70965 | JGI IMG/M metagenome (GOLD analysis project Ga0075154, IMG submission 70965) | Wastewater effluent complex algal communities from Wisconsin, to seasonally profile nutrient transformation and Carbon sequestration -... | ecosystem: Engineered > WWTP > Effluent > Algae...
GGAGGTCTTAACTCAACAGGTGAGAACGACATGCGTAATTATTATGATTTAGTTTCTGCTTATCGTAATGACGAGCTTGCCCCGCTTCTTGATTGGCTTATGAAGCTTATAACCTTACAGAAAACTTGGGAGGGTAAAAAGGAGGTAGAATGGAACTTCTGCAATCTTGTTGAACAAACACCTCTTGAAAATGCAGAGCTTAAGAAAAAGTATGCTGAAATTGATGCGATATATATTGATAGGGGAGCAATTGATGCAGGTGAGGCTTGGCAGGAAAGATTTGGTGGGGAGGAATTTAAGGAAGATATAGAACTTAAGAAACTAGAACCAGAAGAACAGGCGATAGATAAAGAAACAGAAGCAATGATGAGCTCTATTTTAAAAAAAGAACAGAATGCTAATCAAGAAACAGCAAAGCAGGATAGAAAAGACAAACAAGAACAAGAGGCTATAAGGAGTCTTCAAGAACTGGTAAATAAGTTATAAAAAAACGCAATCATCCCTTGACATACTAAATCAAATATAATATACTTAAGTTCATAAGAGGTAAAGAATTATGAACTTTTTTGAATTTAATAAACAGTTTCCTACTGAACTTGATTGTATAAAGTATTTTATCACAATTAGGTACAATAATAAACCTGTTTGTAGACATTGCGGTAATGATAATATCTATCACAGAGCAGATTATCCTAGAATATTTGATTGTCCTGCTTGCCATAATTGTTTCTCAATCTTCAAGGGAACAATATTTGAAAAATCTGATACTGACTTAAGAAAATGGTTTTACGCTATTCATCTATTTTTAAACAGCAAGAAAGGTATATCAGGCTATCAACTAAAAAGAGAGATCGGCGTTACCTATAAAACGGCTTGGAGGATGCTTAAGCAAATCAGGCTTGCTATGGGTAATATTGAGAATCAACAGTTTTTAGGTACTCTAATAGAAGTAGACGAAACTTATGTAGGCGGTAAACCTAGAAAGAACAATAACAGAGATGATGATGACAATGATAACTTACCGCCAGTAAACAAAAGGGGTCGTGGTACTAAAAAGAACGTTGTTGTCGGTTGTATTGATAGGGTCAATAAGTCTGTTTTTGCTAGAGTGATGATTAAAAACAACGAGGGCAAGAAATTAACAGGTAAGCAACTATTGGATGTACTCAATCAAGTTATAACTCAAGATAGCATAATTATTAGCGATGAATTTAAGGGGTATAATATCCTCGGTAAGAAAACAAGCCATATACATTTAAGAGTAGACCATACTAAAGAGTACGTAAGCAAAGGTAACATTCACACCAACAATATGGAGAACTTTTGGGGAACTCTAAAGCGTGGGATACTCGGTATCTATCACCACGTATCGGCTAAACATCTTCAAAAGTATGTTGATGAGTTTGCGTTCAGGTACAACAACAAGAATATGGATTGTATGTTTAATCTACTAGTCAAACAAACTATTTTATAGAATTCATTTTTTCTTTTAAGATAGCGTCAATATTCTTAGATTTTTTTCTAGAATAATATATTCCTGAACAAAAAGCTATCACAGTAAAAAATAACGTGTATCCATGTATTTGCAGATTAAATGTTCCATCCATAAACATTTTTATTATAATACCTATTCCGATAGTTCCTATTTTATCAAACCAAAAAGTAAATGTTCCAAAAATATCATTTTTCATAATTATAAGTTGTAATTCTGCTTTGTGCATTTGAATATAATGTTTATGAACTATTTCATGTTTTATATGGCTTTCGCCTATTAATTCACTCATTATTTAACCCCACTAGTAATTCCAGCTTCGGGGTATTTTTTTTGAAGAAAAATTAATGTTTCTTTTTTTATTTCTTCTATTTCTTCTTTAGAAATTTTTATAGATGGATTATTGCTTACTATTTTATCTAAAATTCTTTCAAGAATAGAGATGCGATATTCATTATCTAATCCTTGACTAAATAGATCAACTCCTGCTATTTTAATACTCATAACACTCTCTTTGATTTATAATAATTCAACACTATTAATATAAAAGAGAGTGTATCTTCAGTCAATACTAAGGGTTTACCTACTAACTAAACAGGCGATTTTATAAAAAGGATTTTACTTGATGGTAGCACGTCTTTTCCTGTAACTGTTACCTCTATCTCTTTTTTATCTCCCGTAAGATAAAAGACAAAATACCCAACAGCTCCAGGATTTAAATTACAATATTTAGACTTGGTTTCTTCATTGATAGAATATCTATTATTAAACATAACAGATACTTGTTCTATAGGTTTTCTTCCATTGTTTTGTATAGGTATTGTATAAGGTGTCTCAATAGACATCGTTTTCCCGCAAGACTCACAAAATCTCATCTCAGCAAGAGAACCATGTTGTCCTAGTAAAATTTTAAAAGGAGATTTTTTAAGCTTATCGATGGCATTTAGCAATAAAATAAGAAAGTAACAAGTAAGAATAACTATAGGAATCCAATAAAATGACGGAATTGATTGAATTTGAGAGAGAATTATCATTATAGAAAACCCCTCCCCGAAAGCGGATAGCTTCCATATTTGTGTAAAAAGCCATTTAATAAATTGAGACTTGCACCAATCGTAAATTTCCTTGATAATTCTTTCCATTGAATCAGAATGTAATTTTTGATACGATTAATATCATCAATTATAACGTGCGTCAAGGGATTATTGCGATTTACTATTTCTTTTTCCATAATTCTATTTCTGCATTTCTTCTGTTCATCAAACCTTTGCTAATTCTTTTTTTTGTTTTAGGAATAGGCGGTTGCTGTTCCTTTTTGTGCGTAGTTTCTTCTATCTTAGGTGATGGCTTAGCAGGATAATTATTGCAACTACAGAGGCACAATAAACAGGTTATTATTGAAATTATTATGTTCTTCATGATACGTATACCCATTTTACTAGTTCTTCGTCTACTTCATCGTACAAACCTTGGTTAAGCTTTTTTAAAAGCGTGGACTGCTTAAAAGCTTTTACTCCAACATTAAAAACAAAGGATACTAAAGCATCAAACCTGTTTTGTGTTAACGGCACTACTACATATTTGTTAATAGCTTCCTCTGCAATTTCTATATCCTTTTTTAATAGTGCTTCTGCTTCTTCTTCAGTGATTACGTCAAATATTTCATGGTGTAGTATTACATGTCCGTAACCGATAGTTCGCTCTCCTCCAGGACAAATATATTCTTGGCTTCTGTAACCTTCGTATTTTTTTATTAGATCAATTCCTGTCTTATCTGTTTTCATATGGGGTAATATCAAAATTAATGCCAGTAACGTATTTTATCCATAATTCAGTTACTTGTTCCCACAAGTTATCTGCTCCAAATATCCAATGAGAAAAGAAGCCTCCTGCAACAAAAAAGCCAATATAAAATTCCTTTGTTGAAAGAACCGACAAGATCATATCTTTTAGTTTTTTAATCATATTTTCTATAAATTAATAGTTTCGTTACAAATCTGGGATACTTCATTAAGCTTATGGCGATTGAATTTTACTGCCAACAGGCAACCAGCTTCATATTTGCTAAAGTTCTTATTTAAGTATCTCTCGGTTAGCCACTTTCTCTGTTTTTCTGATGGTTCTTCTTTTAACCATTTTTTGCTTTTAAAACAGTTATCACTTGTTTCATTTAGGTTCATAAAATCGTTTGCAGCAGCTAAAGCTTGTTCTTTTGCTGTGTGATTACATAAGAGCTTAACTTCTTTTACTTTCTTTGTATCCTTATCGTATAACGTGCCAAGAGCTATATAATTTTTATTTTCACATTTTTTGACAACCACCATTGCGTTGAAGCTATTAGCTACTTTTAATCTGGAATTTACATCAACATACCAGAAATTAGATTGTTTAAGTAAATCAACTTCAGTCATTACAAAATCATCAATGACCAGTTTTTCATCATCTAACAATGATGCAGTAAACAAAGCATCACCACAAAGCTCACAATATTTGGCACTTGGCGGATTGGGATAATCACATCTATTGCAGATTTTATTTTCTCTTTCTGTCTCTAAGTCTTTTTTCTTCCGTGCAGTATTGATATCCTGCTCTAAAGAGCCATGGGTTAATACTGATGTCCCGAAATCAAGTACTATACAATCCTGTTTCTGTACTCGTGGATAAATATTATGGTCTACAGTTCTCAAGCCCCTCCCAACCATCTGTATCATTGTTCCCTTAAAAGAACATGGGCGAAGCAATACTACGCAGGATATAGGTTGATAGTCCCAACCTTCCGTTAATACTGCTACGTTGACAATAACCTGTATTACATCATTATCCATCTGTTTGAATATCGCTTGGCGTTCTTCTTTATTTAGTTCGCCTGTGATTAGAGCTGCTTTTATTCCAGCTTCCCTAAAAGCAATAGTAACGTTTTGTGCATGACTGATAGTAGAACAGAAAACGACTGTCTTTCTATCACCAGCATATTTTTGCCATTCTTCTACTACCTTTTGATTTGAAGCAACACAATCCATCAACTCGGCTACTTCATCCATATCGTATTCTACACCTGCTTTTCTTAAATTAAAAAGTTCCTTTTGTATGCCAAGGTCTATAATGAAAGTACGAGGCGGAACAAGATAACCATATTTAATTAGTTCTTGCAGTTTTATTACATGGCAAATATTACCGAATACCTTTTTTAAAAGTCCCTTATCATTACGAATAGGCGTTGCCGTTACTCCAAAGAGTAAAAGATCAGGATTGCGATCTCTAAATTCTTCTATGATTTTTTGATAAGTAGAAGCTGTTGCATGGTGAGCTTCATCAATAACTAAAAAATCAATTTTAGGGGCTTCTGTGATGTTCTTTTCTAGCGATAGGGTTTGCACCATAGCAAAGATAACTTGCCCATCCCAGCACTTCGTAGAGCTGTCAACTATGCTAGTTGATATATTAGGATTAACTCTTTTAAATTTCTCTTCGTTTTGAAAGGTTAACTCGTCTCTATGGGCAAGCACGCAAGTTTTTAAATTGCTATTAGCAAGCATCCGCCCTATTACAGCAGATAGAACGACAGTCTTTCCAAATCCTGTAGGACCGATCCCTAGCGTGCTTCTATGGGTATTTAATGCTTGGATTGCGTCTTTTACAAACAGTTCTTGATTGGTGCGTAGTAACATTATTTATATTTAGTTAATAATGGAGTGCAAAGCTGGAATCGAACCAGCGAATAGAGGGGTTGCAATCCTCGGCCTTCCCACTTGGCTATTTGCACTTAATTAATATTATGATTCCTCAAAGTATCCGTTTTCTTCTAAAATCTCTCTTGCATGTTTTTTAACAAAGTTAATATAATTTTGAACACATAACCATCCATGAAAAGGGTGATTTTTATATTCCATTGCAATCCCAAGAAGTGAATTTATAAAATTTTTTATTTCAAAATCAGTTAGCTCCCTTCCATTAAGATTTGTAAATATTTTAGGGGTAATTGATTCATCGCTCAACATTGCAACAAAAAATTTGTATTCTTTTAATAAATTGTATTCTTTTAATTCAAGTAAATAAGATAAAAACTCATCTATTTTCTCTTTTGAATTTATGTTGTCTTTACTCATATTTTATAAATATCTTTTAATGTTTTGTATTCTTTCTTCAATCGTGTTTTATATATAGCGTTAGGCATTTTTATGTCATCCTCTATTACTTTCTCAAGGTTTTTATATTTTGTCTTTTGTAAAGGCTCAGTCAATCTTGCTACCCAGTGTAAAAGCTTTATGTACTCAAGATAGCAACGATAGACAAAAAACAAGAGTAAAAAGGTAATAAATACTAGTAAATCAAACATGTTTTTTTTAATGTCTATTTCCAGACAAATTATTCATACTTATTTTTTACAAAATCAATACATGCCTTAAGCTCTGAAATACCAAGATCGCTTATATTGTCTACATGTGCTTTATCTAGCCATTTTGCAGTTGTTTCAGTCGGAATGTTATTTGATAGTATTAACGTTCTTAGTTCGTTGACAAGTGCCTTTTTCTGTTCTTCTTCTGGATACCCATCATAAATAATTCCATTATCAGCAGCGTTGTAATCTGGCTCTGCAAGTTCTTCTTTTGTTTCGAGATAAGATTTCAACATATCAGTTTTACTTAAATGTTGAGATGGTTGCTCTTCCTCTACTGTTTTTATGTACATGTCTTCTATTTCCTCAACCATGTGCATACCATTTAATACTTCTGGCACATGAGTTCTAATAAGAAATATAGCGGCTCTATAGCGAAGCATCAGCTCTGGCAATGTCTTATACTTCTTGTTCTCAGTCCAACCTTCTGCAATAGCTTCTCTCATTGCGATAGTGTAAGATATTTCTTCACCTGTATTCTTTACTTTAGCGTAAGCAGTAACTTTTAAATCATCACCGCTGCCCTCTAGCTTATAACGTATTCCAGAGTCAAATATTCCGCTGGAATTGGCAAGTGATATAGCAAATGTGCTATTCATGCCAAGCTTACCTTTTACAACGTAAGTATTCTGCATTATCAGCATCGGGTCTAGATTCATTCTATAAGCAGTTTGTACAGCTATAAAAGTATTTTCTGGTTTGCCTCTATAGTGAGCTGGCACTATGTCGGACTTTGCAAAAATATTGGCAAATTTATAGGCCTTGTCCATTACGTCAAACATGTCGTTGGAAGTGTTTGTCGTCGTTATTATGTTACTCATGTTTCTACTCCTTATATTTTAAGTTTTTAATTTGTTAATTTGGTAGTACTAGGGCCAAACTACCTAGATTTATGGAAGCTAATAACCTACAACCCTATATAAATCAAGATATACAAGAGGAGGCCAAACTAGTAGAATACTTTATTTTGTTTTATTATATTCATAAGCTTTTAACATGCCTTCTATCAATCCCTTTGCTACTTCAATGTTTTTTTCTTCTATTGGTTTTGAATTTGCATTTCCTTGATAAAAACCTGAACCTGTAGCAAGTTTTTTTACAATATCTAATTCTTTAATATTCATTATTTTTCTCCCTTTTATTATTTTTTGTTACAGCTTCGACTGCCTCACAAACGATGGCGCTAATACGGGCAAATGCGTTATTCATCCAATTTTGAAATTTGTTCAATGTATTTTTTCTCTAAGAAACAGTTAATTATTTCATCTCCATAGTTAATAGTTAACCAATCTTTTAATGTATATATGTAATTTATACCATAGTCTGGCTGCTCTAATAACCAAGGAAATATTTTTTTAAGAAAATTTTGTTCTACAAAATTCTCATTTTTAACTAATAAAAGTATAGCTTTTAATCCATATTCTCTATATTCTAATAAAATTCTTAATTGTTTTTTTATTTCTTCAAAACGAACCCTAAGAGTACTTTTTTTACGTTTTTCAGTGACAATTTTTTCCAAATCGGAGAATGCATCAAATGCATCTTTAAGTTTTTCTTCAACATTATAAATGCACCATCCATCTAATAATTCAGGGGTGATATGTTCTAAAGTCAAGCTGTTACCTTTTAAAATTCCGTCTTCACTAACAGAAGAAAAAATAACAATATCATCATCCATTTTATATTTAGGATGATAGACTTTTTGTTGTGCTTGTTTTACTACCTCAATAGCTTCAATTATGTTCATTCTATTGCTCCTTTCTAATCTTTCATTTTTAAGTAAAAGCCTATTATTGTTCCTATAAAAGCTACTAACAATATAATCCCATGCCCTAGCATTAATAACTCTAACTCACCCATAATTAACACCCTCTAGAATTTGCATTATAGAACTCAATACGCAGGAATCTCTGCTCTCTAGCTGATGTCTCGTGTAACTTCTCACCTATTGCATGTCTTAAGCCTTGTGGATCATAGCTGCCGTAGTTAAAATCATCTACGCCAAGATTAATAGCTTTCTCAACAAGCTGTCTGTATTCTCTATCTGCCTGTATCTTTAGTGCCGCCTTTAAATTATCCATATTATTTATTAATGTTTTTAGACTCATTTTACTCCTCATAATCATTTGTACACTTTTATAGTACCAGACTAAGAGAGTAAAATCAACTGGTGTTTGAATTTTTAGAATTATTTTTTAGCTCTGTGGCATTTCTGCTTGTTATATAAAAATAGCTACAGAAATACTAAATATTGTTACCAATATTAAAATTCTCTCTATTACCAATTTAATCTTTGGCAATTTATTAAGCAAATCCTTATCATACATACCTAAACAGACGCCAACGTAAGAAAGCATAGTAAATATCTGAATCAGGATGATTAAAAATAACAAGTTCATATTGATTATTCTAATTATTTAGTTATTATGGCTTTGACTTAAGTGAGATAGATAACAAAACCTTTTATCCCCATCTAAGTCTCTAATTTGCAGTGTGTTTCTTCAGTAAAAATGTCCTACTTCCATTTTTTTTCTTTAAGTAATTATTATATAATTCTGGCATTTCCAGTTTTAGTTTTTCTGTATCAAGTATCATGCTATCCTTGTTTTTTTTCCAAGTAATAAGTGGTTTTAAATCGTGCTCGCTAACTAGAATATCACTGTCTTTCATAAATTCCTTAATAGAAAATTCGCAGCTTTCCATCTCAGTCTCAATGCTCTTCTTCTGTGCTTTAAGGTTATTTAATTGCTCTACTTTCTTTTCTATATAGTTGCTTGCGTAAACGCTTTTTTCTGATGAGTTAGGATATAATTTATCAAGGTCGCTAACTACCACTGGAGCAGGAGGGATATCTTTCTCAATGTGATTTTGCCAAAATTCCACTCCTTTTTTTAGTAAAATTGCTTCTAGGTCTTTATCTTTTCTATAAGTATAAATTCTAAAATTTTGTCCACCTATCAAAACGGCTATATCAACTTTCTCAACATCAGTTAACATACTATACCAAGCTACTTGTGTGAGATAGTAGAGGGGGATATCATCTGTCAGCTCTTCTTTTCCCCAGTCATTTCTCATCATGAAGCCGCTGGTTTTACATTCTAGTATATGCCTTGTACCAGAAGCTACATCATACGCCCAGCGATCAATATTACCAGCAATAAAAGGGTATTCAGGATGGACTATAAGCCCTTCGTGTTTTTCTACTTTTAAACCTGTTTTATCGCTATATGCACAAGCAACTGCGTCTTCAAGATAATGTCCCCACATAATAGCAGCATCATTTTTCTGCTCTATGCTATCGCTTTTTTTTGACAAATAAACATCAACAGCAGTCGCAAATTTACTATAACCAAGAATCGCAGCAATATCACTGCCACCGATGTATTTTTTACGTTCCTTAAGCCAGTCTTCTCTGTTTTTCATTTTAGAGTCTCACTTTTACATTTATTTAAAAATTCACCATGATATTTCTCTTTCTCTTCTAAATAAAATCTTTCAGCGTCTTCTTTTTTATTGTAGCGACCTATGTATATAATTCTTTGGTTTTTTGTAATTTGAGCTACATATTTATTACTCTTTTTATTAAAATACACCCCTTTAACACCTGTTTTATTGTGTGAAGGTATTCTTCTCCTGTAAGTTATTTCACTTTTATTCGCTTCTAACAAATTTTCTATTCTTGTATTCAAAGTATTCTTATCCTTGAATGTTACGCATTCAGGTAAATATCCATAAAACATTAAAAATATTAATCTTGATAATAAATAAAACTGTTTATTATAATAAATTCTTATGTAAGGTGCTTGATATCTACCTTGATAAGCTAAACTGCCTGCTTTACAACCTTTTCTTACTTTTTTACTAACATTAATTTTCCAATAAAGATAGCCGTCTCTGTACTCAAACAATTCGTTAACATCTTCTTTTGTTAAAATGGATTCTACTGCTCTATTTCTCATGGCCAAGCATCCTTAAACGAAAATAGTCGGAAAATGAATACTTGTCAGAATCAGAAGACGCATAACACTCAAGTGGAAATTCAATTTTATGTTTTTTTTCTAGAGAGTTCTTATACTTTTTCCAATTTTTAAAGTCCTTTCCATATTTTCTTCTTATTATCTGATGCTCTTGATTGTATTTCGCATCCCATTGCTTTAATTCTTCATATGCAATACTTTTTCTTTCTATCGCTTTATCGGCTTGAAATTTACATAACTTGTCAAAACTACGTGATTTATCTGTTTCCAGATAAAAAAGCTTTAAATATTCTTCGTGCAAAATAATTTTTCTTTGTTCATAAATATTCATATTTTACTCCTTGATTTATTTTTACTTCTCATCTTCTACAATGAACTTATACAAATCATTAACCTTATGTTTGATTTCTTCGTTAGAAAGTGTTGGATCGCTGGCTATTATCAACTCAACTAAATCAGCTCTTAGTTCTATCTTTTTTAAATCTGCTGACATATTATTAATTATTGATAGAACCAAAAAGACTACCATCAAGATTACAATTACAACAGAAGGAATAATAAAAGGTTCTAGTCTGATTTTCATTTCTTCCACTCCCCAAGATGATAATCAAGTAAATCCTGAAAATCATTAGTAACAAAGAAATTGCTATACCCTTCCTTTACAAACCAGTTCATTACATCTTCTCTGCTTAAGGTTGTATGCTTTAATACATCATCTATAAATTCTTCTACGCAATCATCCCTTGACGTTCAATAGATATTAAATTACACTTACCTTATAAACGAGGTAAAAATTTATAGATAGAATGCTGTATATCATTTTTAAAGTTTTCAAAATCTTTTTTGATATAATTTAATTTGCTAATTTTTTCTAAAAAACTCTTCATTTCTTCGTTTGTAAGCAAAGGTATCTTAATGTTACAAAGTTGTTCATAAGTTAAATTTGCTCTTACCGCACCATATTTTGTATCATACCTATTAATTACCTTTAAGTAGTATGGTGTTTTCAGAATATATAATAAATATTCTGAATTAAGAACGTTTTTAAACTGTGATTTAACTCTAAAAACAATATAAATCCCACTTACATAACCATTACTTAACTCTTCGGATACTAACCCTAAAGAACCAACATTAATTCTATGTGGATTATATGATAAATCACCAGTTTGAACTTGTTTATATTTTTGATTAATTGCTTCACCTTTTAAGGTTTCGTTATCAAAAATACCAATGCTATTGCTAATACCTAAAATCCTAAAATCTTCCGTTGGAAATTGCGAAGGTTCTGTTTTTTCATTTACCTCTTCTATATAATCACCAAGTCTTACAATATTACCCTTTAAGTCATTAAAAATATCAAAATAATCATAAATCCATAGACTGTAATTGTTTTTTATAATTTTACTTGACGGTACTATTACTGATTCTATTTCTTGAATAGTTTTTTTATTATTAAAAGCATCAAGAGTAGACGGTAAGTCATTTTCTTTGATTGGCTTTTTTCGTGAACCAAGTTCATGACCAACTTTATTAACTGCAAAGAAAAATGTATTTGAATGTTTTTTATTTTTTTCAAAATATACTATACTTGTTTTAGTGGGTGTATAAGGTTCAAATAACTTTCTAGGTAGAGATACAATGGAGATGTTTGATGAATTTTTAAAAATGTACTCTCTCACTTTACCAACATCACCATCATCAGAAACAAAATTTTCTTTCAAAAGTAAGCAACCTCTTCCGCCTTGTTTTAAAGATTCAAAACAATGTAAGGCGCAAATAGCATCTCCACTATCTGACTGAATAGGGTATAAATGACCGTATCTTGTTTTTTGTGAATATGGCGGATTAGTAATAACAATATCGTATTGCTCCTTTACAGAATCATCACCAAGAGTATCTTGCTTCTTTATATTGCTATGTCCATCACCAAATAATATCATATTCATTTTTGCAATTCGTGCATTTACAGTAATTTCCGAGCCGTAAATAGTTTTTTTTCTTAGAATATTTTGCATTTCTTCATTAAAAGAAGTCCTAATTTTTAAGTATCTAAATGCTTCAATTAAAAAGCCGCCAGTACCACAAAACGGATCATAGATGGTTTCACCGATTTTTGGATTAACCATGCTTATCATAGTTCTTACAATATTTCTGGGAGTAAAATATTCGCCTAAATCTTTAATTTTAATTCCTTGATAGGCGTTTTTTAAGAAATATTCAAAAGCATCGCCATTCACATCGCTATCAGATGCAGTAAGATTAAGTTTAGAAAGTTTACAAACAATTTCTTCAAAAATATCAGGTGAATTAATCGGAAAGGCTTCGCTAAAAATATCGCCGTACTTTTTATTAATTTTAACCCAAACAACATCTTTAACGTATTTATATAATTCATGACCTTTTTTCTGAGAAAACAAACTCCATTTTAGATATTCATCAAGTGTATTATCTTCCTTAGCCCATGAGTTCAAAGTAGAAATTTCATCAAGAATTTTTAAAAAAAGAATATCAGAAAATGCGCCAAACCTATCAAGTCCTGCTTGCAATCCATCCTCTCTTAGTAAGTTTGCGGTGCTTTTAAACACTTTGATAAGTTCGTCTCTTGAATGCTGAACAACATTTACAGCTGATAATATCTCAGAACCCTCGTTAATGAATCTTAGTGATGTACCATGGTTTATAAACTGTCTTACATCTTCACCATCTATTTTAAGATTACGACCATTGTATAAAAATTGGGTTTCTATATAGCTACCGTTATATGCAAAAATAAGGGGCGTACTTAGCGGTTTTGCATAGCATTCTAAGGCTTGGTTCATTGCAGATTGTATACTTTCGTTAGGTTTTTTAGCTTCTATTATAGCAATTGGAACATTACTATTCTCTTGATACAATACAAAATCAGGCTTTTTACCTCCTAGTAATTCTTGTTGCTTTTTAAGTTTAACTCTTTGTTGGAAAACATTACATTTTGGATCTTTTTCATCAACAATCCAACCAAGATTATTGAGTTGGACTAAAATATCATGCGTAACAGACGCTTCTAATCTTTTTGTATACATATCTATAAAACTCAACCCGCTAAAAGCGTAATAATAATGTCAGCAAGTCCCCACCCCGCTAAAAACATAATCACTATATAAAAAAATAAATTCTGTTTTGTCATTTTTAATCATGCTCTTTCTTTAAATATTTTTTCTCATGTTTATCCAGATAATATCCAATTGCTTCCCTAAAAAATGAAGCATTACTTCTTTTTTCAACAAAGCCATTCGCTTTAGACTCTGCATCAATAAAATCTTTTATTCTTTGCTGCATTTCTGGCATTATTTGAGTAAAAATATTTTTCGCTCCAGCTTTATTAGCCAAACGTGTTTTAAGCTTCATCAAGAATCCTCCTTGTTAGTTCTTCAACGTCAGTTAGAAATACGTTGCTGCTTGTGTAAGCCTTATTTGTTATTTCTCGTTGTATACGACTAGCAATACACTTTATTTCTTTAAGTTCCATATTTATTTTACTAATCCGTATTCTATTCCAAAATTATTACTATTCTTTTTTATTCCGCTGTGGAACTCAAAATAGTAAACAACTAATAATCCTACAACAATTGCAGTTATTATTAAAAATTTATCCTTCATATATTCCTCATATTATTTATTGGCTTTCTTCTGCATTCCAGTTAGCACCAGAAAATCCTACTTCATGGAAAAAATCAAAAAGTGGGGCAAGGTCTTGACCTACCGAAGTCGTTAATATATCAAGCATTTTCTCATCGTAATCCTCCTCCCTAATATAATCCATAACCTTTTGTTTTGTATCAAGATTAGCTTTAGATAAAAGCAACTTAAATACTTCCCCGTTTTTATGAGATACAGCTTCTGTTAGAGCGTTCCATTTTCCTCCATTCTTCATATCTTTACTCCGCTGTGAAACTTACATAAAAAGCTATTAGAATTACTAGCATCAAAAACAAGAAAACCATAATTACCTATCCAAAAATTCTAGAAAACCAAGATTGTTTTTCTCTATAAGAAATCTTTACGAGTTCTTTTAGAATATCCTTAATATCTTTCTCATTGCCTTTTATTTGCTCCTTAATCACTTCCAGTTCTTTTTGCAGGATGTTATCTAGTATGCCTTGGAACATATCGTTGGCTTTAGCTATTAGCTTTTCATCAATATCATTGTTTTTAGCACTTATTGTATTTCTGATATCTGCTAGCTCGTTTTCTAAAACGCTTTTTAGTACTTCTTGAGTAGTGTTATTAAACTTCTCAATTAAACCAGTAAATATTTCTTCTTGGTTTTTTTCTAGTTCGTTAATACGTGCTTCTTGGTTTTTATTAAATTTAGCCATAATATTGTATACCTGCATCTAATTTTAAAAATTCTATAAGATTATATTTTTTCATATTCTTGCTCCTCACTAATAACCAAGTAATACCAGACTAAAGAAGTATTGTCAAGTCGTATATATACAAAAAAGTTATTTTTTCTCTTTTTGTTGTATTCCTTTATGGAATAAGGCTTTGAGTAGGAACATGTGCTAGCACATGTAAATTATTGTTCTAGCACGAGTCTAGACTTTTTTAAATTCCAATAAGCTGATCGTTGAAATCCTTATATTGCCTTTCTGGAAATAACACCGAGACCTTGTCCTTGTATTTCTCTTTCATACGCTCGGCAAAAGAAATGCCAGCTTCATCATTATCGGCTAGAATTACTATCTCATTAAAACGAGACGGCAAATCAGGCAAATTCGTGCTGCTTAATGCCGCATAATAACTTCCTTCGTTGCCCAGCAGTAATTTGGCACTGTAAACCGATTCTACGCCTTCACCAACGTAAAGTCTGTTATTCTGCGTAAATTCCTCTATTGCTACATATCCGCCGCTTAAACGCCCTAGAATCTTGCGTACTGGGCTTATATCCCTCTTAAAAGTAAAATCATCGCTTAAATAAGTTCTTTGCAGACCTATAAAATTGCCAAACTTGTCCTCAATCTTGCTAATTAACGCAGGATAGAACAATTTATCATTGCCAATACTCGTGTATTGTAAATGCGGATGATAACGCAGAGCAGAAATCTTTAAAGGCACAGGCTTAGCCTGCTGCTTATCCAAATTCCACCTCTTTTTTAAATACAGCTTATCATCGCTCGTAAATACCGCCGTGTTCCATATTTCATTTAATTGCTTCTGTAAAGAAGCACTATTATCTATCTTAGGCTCTTCCTTAACTACAATTGGATTAGTATTGCTGTAATACTCAAGCTCTTTTAAGGCGTCTTTGAAGTCCAAGCCCCTTAAGTTAATCAGGAAGTCAAGACTATCGCCGTGTACGCCGCATGAAAAGCAATGATAGTATTGTCGAGTTACCGATAAGGACGGATTGCGGTCATCATGAAAAGGACATAAAGCTACACCCTTTTTAATATCAAGGTATTTTTTCAGGAACTCTCTTACATCTATCTTGTCCTTAATGTTTTTTAAATGATCCTTTAAGGAAAGGTTAGTACTATAAGTCTTCTTGAGGCTATTATTATAATTTGTCCCATTAATCGGTTTTTCCATTTTAGGAGTTTGTGGGCCAGTATTCTCAAGGGGGGTGTTGCCCTGATCTGGCGGGGGAGTAACAGGAGGTTCAAAAGAATATTTAGTTATTATTGTTTTATTACCCTTATGTTGTTCTTCTACAAAATACAGTTTCTCATTATTTACTAAATAATCAAGCACCTCATATATTCTTGGCATATCAATATTGCCGTTAGCTTTTCTTGGAAAGATACGAAGCTGGAGGCTTGCGAGTTCTCTAGCCGTCCATGGAGTCTTTGCATATTTTTTCCAAAAAGAATTACCAGCTTTAGTAATGTAATCAAATATTTCGTTAGCAAGGTCGGGAGTATCAAGACATATATCTCCTTCTACAAAAAGACTCTCTGCTTTTTTGGTAATCATCCTGACGTATTCTATGGCCTCTTCCATAGTTGAGGGCGAGATGCTGTTTTCTTCTTCGGCAAATATATCAAGCCCTGCATCAAATCTTTTAATAGCATGGAATATTAAAGATACTTTAGTTACAAATTCTGGATTTCTAGTTAAATATTCCTTGAACATAATATCTTTACAGGCATAGTTCCTTTCTATTATTTCATCTGAGTACTGACGATGTAGTCTACTTGCCTCTTGCGATCTTTTTATAAAAACAATAAACCCGTTATTCTCTTCTACTATGTCTGAGTTCTGTTCCGCTTTTTTCTTTTTACCTACATAAATTTGCCGATCAATAATGTTAAGCAGTAAATCCTTGAATTTATTATCAAACCCTTCATCAACTAGTTCCCTTTCTTTTCTTTGGCTTTTATCCTTTGGTAGAATATAAACATGCTGGAATCTTGATAAAATTCCCTCATGACGTTTTCTTTTTTTATAGGAGGCAATGATTTCATTAAAAGTACCAAGTGTAGTACATCCGCTTAAATTCATCACGGGATAGTGAATAATTGGGATTTTAGCGTCTTTTGTTTTTCTAAGTACCTCATGTGTTATACTGGGGTTATAAAGAGAATTATATGCTGTTTGATCTTCTTCCCTTCCTGCTTTTTTGAAGCTATCAAAAAAACCTCCTAGCTCATCCTTAAATAAAAACATATTGCCCCAGCTAACTTTAGCCGCATGTTCTTCTAAGGCTTCTCTCGTTGCATCGGGAACAAAAAATGATCTAGGTTCGTAATAAACTCCCTTAGGATAAGGGGTAGGCTTATAATCCAGTAATATATTAGGATTTTCTTTCTGTTTTTTCTTATGCTCTTCTTCTTCCTTTTTTCTGGTCTTTCTATGTATTTTGCTAAGCTTAGTCTTTAACATCTGTAGCTTTTCTACATATTTTATAATTCTCTTGGCGTAACTACTCTTACCTTGTCCAGTTTCGCCAAGTAATACTGAATATAAATTAGGATAGACTTCTTCTTCTTTTGACTGGATCAAGTTACCGAGTAAGCCTCCGATTATTGATACCGCAGAATGTACATAAGCATTAGGGTCGCTTTTGTACTCAGAATCTTTTACCAAGTCATCAGCAAAACTTTTTAGGAATTCGTTCATATTTTTACTTCAAATTCTTGTTTTCAAGTAATTGATTAATGCTAAAGATTTTATGCTGTGCATACTCTATTGCTGATTTTAGATTTTCTGCGGATATTAGACATGGTTTTAATGATGATAAAGATAAAACGTGAAAAATAAAGGCTATTTTTAAAACAAATTGAGGAGTATTTATAAGAAAATTGGAAATAATATGCTTCTTTTTAAGCTCCAATAAAGTATTTATTTGTGATTCATAATCAAAAAATAATTCGTATGCTTCTGGTGTAAGATTAAAAACATTACCTTTGCAATGTTCTATGGATTGTCTAATTAAAAGCTTTATCTCGTTTTGTGTCTTATGCTTTTTCTTGCATTCTTCTTCTGTAAGCTTTTCTAAAAAATAAGATGGTAATTTAAAATCCCATCTACAGTAGTTTAAAAAATAAAAATTTAGATTATTACATTCCTTACTTTTAAGCATTTTTTGAAAATTTAATGGATTGGCAGAACCTATAATATTTACACAGAAATTTTTTATAAAATATTGATCATTGTTGTAATAATAATCTCCGCCACTTATACCCTTCCTAAAAAAATCAAGACGAGTAACTGGTATTTTAGTAAAAAGCCTAGTCAAAATGCTGTCGGCATTTATATAAATATTCCCGTTATTTATTTTAGTATAATCTCTTAAGTGCTTTATTTTATCAAAAGAACCATAAATTGATAATAATTGACCTGTTTGTGTTTTATAAGGTTCTTCTGTTAAAGATAACTGGTTTTGCTGTATATAAGGGGTTCTGCCGTTGCCAGATGAAGAGATCAGTGCTGTTTGTAAGTTAGGATATATTAACGCTCGGTCTTTGATTTTTATTCTAATCGAGTTCCCTGTTGTAGCGGCTATGGAGCTAAAAAGAGCGGTTGTGTTTACTTCTTTGTCTTCAAAATGAAAAAAGGTTTTTAGGTAGTTTTGGAGTAAAGGAGGAAAATTATTGAAATTTAATGAATTTAAGGGCATATTATAATTACTTTTTTGATTTTAGCAGTATAAAAGCTGTGTTTTTCTTAATCAAGAGAAAAACAAAGTAATTTAAAAGAAAATTAAGTTACATACCGCAATAGGGCTTGCGGGTTATAGCCGCTTGGAACTTAAACATTCCAGCGGCTTTTTTGTTGCCTAATTTTCTTAATACCGCTGCCGCTGGTAAAACGCTGCTGCCGCTGGTAAAATTTACCAGCACCTGTTTTTTATACCTCTCAACCCCTTATAAAATAAGGCTTAGCTGCCGCTGGTGAATTGTCGTTTTTTAGAGCTGCCGCTGGTAAACTCACCAGCACCTGCTTCCCCTTGTAAAATAAGGCTTTGTAGGTGCTTTTTCCGCTGCCGCTGGTAAAATTCTATATACCCTTAGGTATTATTTATTATATATATATATATAAGAGGTATTTGCCTATAGATAATTACAGGTATTTTAGATTCTCACCAGCACCTGCGAAAAAGTATCCCCCAATCCCTTGTAAAATAAGCTTTTGCTGCCGCTGGTAAACTCACCAGCACCTGCTCTTATTTTTAGCTTTTTACCAACGCCTGCTTTCCCTTATTATATAAAGGTTTCTAGAGGGTAAAAGCTGCCGCTGGTAAAATTTACCAGCACCTGCTCTTATTTACCAGCACCACCAATAAAAAGCGTTTTTATAAAACTTTTTGCAAATAATGGTTGACTACTGTTATTTAGTCTGGTATTATACAAGTATAACAAAAAGGAGAAAATATATGAAATTCCCAGTAATCACTAAGCTAGAAGACGGCGATAAGATTGTCAGCATGTTACCTGTTTACAAATACAATGCCGATTCAGACCAAGATTTTAAAGAGCAGATTATAGAAGTCGCATTAAAGAATGCCGAGCATTATGCCGAGTGTTTAGAAAATTATGTAGATACAAACCAAGCCGAGAAGTCAATAGTTATCCAACTAAAGGCTATCATCAATTATTATTTGTCTGCGGCTAGAACAGCAGAAGAAAACCTTTGTTAAAAACAAGGAGCAAAAATTATGGCTATTGAAAAAATATATAAGGGAACAATTGAGGGGGCACTTCAATCTTTTGATGTAAAGATAATATGCGAAAAGGAAAAGAACGATTATAAGGATAAATATACCCAGTTAAGAGAAAATATAAAGCGGAATATGGAAGACCTTAAGATGATGTATGATTTATATGGAATAGATGAGGACTTATTCCGTTGGTTTACTGAGCATTTAAGACAGAAAATAAATAAAGACATAAGGCAATTAGCAAGACATAGTAACGAGTTACATTATTTATTAAATAATTAACGAAGTAATTTTAAAAAAAGTTATATATAAAGAAAGAGCAAAATCATGAGCAAATTACTTATAGTTCCAATTACTGGCAAAGCAATAATTGAAAATATTATAATATCAGATAAAAACCTCACTGAGAAACAAGCATATTTACTTACCGACATTTACAGCAGGACAGTAAATAGAATGGCGACTACACTTGCTCGCAGGTCTTTTTATGATTTAAACGATTTCACCTTTATTAATATAGATGATGAGTTAAGGGGTTATTCTTTGGAAATAGAAAGATGCAAGTCTGAGACTAGATTTGAATTAATTGATCGTTATATTGGTATTTTTACTGATAGCGAGAGCAAAGAAATATTAAGAATTATTGCGATAGTAGAAAAAGACAAACCAAAAAACAGGTGGTAAAAATGGGAAAAAAAGATGAATTTATTACAAAAGTAGATACTCATGTTGGTAGAAAGATTTACGAGTTACGTATTGCTTTTGGAATGACAAGAGATGCGATAGCTCAAAAAATAGGCGTTACTCATCAGCAGTTTGCTAAATATGAGAATGGCAGTAATAGACTTTCAATAGGTAGGCTTATTCTACTTGCTGGCATATTTGGTAAACCTCCAAGCTATTTTTATGAAGGGATAACAAAATATGTATTAACGCCAGAGGAAGAATCAAGACAGCGTTTAGCATTGGAATATTCCAAGAATTTTAAGGGCATTAAGAATGAGAGTATAAAAGAAACTATAAATAAACTTGTAGCTTTGCTAGGCAAATGCTCCTAGAAATTATCCAGTGGAATAAATTGCAATTCCTGATAAAATGTTTTTGTTTCTAAAAAATTAAAATTTATTAAAAATGAAAACAACAGTACTTTTAGTTATAATTTTTTTACTGATAGTTTTATCCAATATCATTTCTACTGCTGTAATAGTGCTTATGATTGAAAAACACTCGGTTCATCCTGTTTATAAAAGAGTTGAGGATGCGAGTTATACTTGTAATCCTTGGGACGCTTGTTAATGAATGTTATTGATTATCAAACAATTATAGCTTTAGACCTTGGCACTAATACTGGTTGGGCTATTAGAGAAAAACAGGGGGGTATAACTTCTGGAACTGTAAGCTTCAAGCAGCAGCGATTTGAGGGCGGCGGTATGGTCTTTCTTCGTTTTAAACGTTGGCTTACTGATTTGAAAGCAACGCTTGGTGATGTTGAAGCTATTTATTTTGAGGAAGTAAGAGCACATAAGGGAGTAGATGCTGCCCATAAATACGGCGGCTTTCTTGCCCATTTAACAGCTTGGTGTGAGCATCACCAGATAGCATACCAAGGCATCCCAGTTGGGACAATCAAACGACATATTACAGGTAAAGGGAACAGCTCTAAAGAACTTGTTATTGAATCTATCAAGAAGAAAGGATTTACGCCTATTGATGATAACGAAGCAGATAGCCTTGCTTTACTGGATTTTGTGCTACATGGTCAGATATTATAAAATACACATATGAAAAAGAAATTTATTACACGTAAAACTGTAAAAACTGAGAAAACCGAGTCAATTGATATAGTAAGAGAAGTTGTTGCTCCGACTAGTGAAAATTCACCTTTAGTTGCCAGCTCGCCTTTAAGATTTCTTAATTCTCCCCATCCTTTTACTACAGATGAAGAAACGCCTGCTAATTTTATACCTGTTGTGCGAGACGATGAAGAAAGCAGTGAAGGAAGTTATAAGGAAATAAAAATCACTCCACGGGAAGAGGACGGCATAAACGTTGGTTGGAATCTCAAAGGCGAGGCCTATGTAGTACGCACAGATGATTTTCAAGATGTGTCCTCTACGGATATTAGGGTAATAAGAGATGATAACGATAAGGTAATTAGCAGAAGTTCTAAAATAGAAGCTGTAAAAAAAATATTGCCAAGTGTTTTAGTAGCAACTGGCACAGGACTCGCTATGATGCCTATTTTCAATAAGATGGTTAAGAACTCTGAGCAGTTTGGTATTGATATCCACAACGATAAGTATTTGTTTAATAGCTCAACTGCCAATACTTTTATAGTAGCTTACTTTTCTTCATTTTCTAACATGTACAGCTTTATCAAGAAGCATCAGGAGCAATTAAGCCCAGAATCAAAGCATGTTTGCGTCTCAATAGGTAAAGCAGCGGCGTCTCTCTCAATTATGCTGCCTCTTGGATTACTTTGGAGCGTAGAGCTTAGCAATCAAAAAATAGCAGGTTCTTCTGGTTTTGATGAATTTATGGCATGGGCAACATTTACAACTGCACCGCTTGTAATTGATAGGATAGTAGACTCAGTCA
>Ga0075154_10000988_pt1 | contig 21606 bp, 8 predicted proteins | sample JI71714BDNA_FD_70965 | JGI IMG/M metagenome (GOLD analysis project Ga0075154, IMG submission 70965) | Wastewater effluent complex algal communities from Wisconsin, to seasonally profile nutrient transformation and Carbon sequestration -... | ecosystem: Engineered > WWTP > Effluent > Algae...
TTATACAGGAATCTCATAATACTGAAGATAAATACGGAAGAACATTGGCCTATGTTATACTACCCAATGGAACATCTATAAATGAAATGATGCTGAAAAATGGCTACGTGAAGGCTTATGACAAAATATATTGTAGCAAACTGCCTGAATTTCAAGCATTCTATTTAAAGGCAAAACGTAAAAAGAAGGGATTATTTAAAGAAGTTAGCATATTTTAGAAAATGTTTACCCTATGTTTACCCCAGAAAGAAAAAACCCTTGCAAATCGTTGACTTACAAGGGTTTATGTGTTGATTGGGTGATCCCGACAGGAAAAGTTACACTTATAAATACCTTTATAATTTACTTATATTCTTCATTATATATATTAAACATATCGTTATATGTTATATTGTCGCTGCATTGTCGCATTAAATTTAGCTCAATTTAGTGTGTTTTGGTAAACTATCAAAGTAAATCTCTCTTTTTATTTCAATTCCAATCAGATTTTTCATCTCTTTTTTAGCCCATATTCGTCCAAACGGATCTATCGGACATTTACCATTTTGGGCCAATTTTCATCGGTCGACATCAGTTCCGTCTTACAGCCTACTCAGTCCGTGAAACAGCCTACTGAGTCCGTGAAACAGGACGGTACGTGTCCTGTTTGACGGACTTGACACGGAACACATGCGGAACACAAACAGGACCATAAATAACTAAACTAAGAATAAACATTAAATAAACTATTATTAAACAATATAAACAAAAGTGAAAAAAAAAATTTTGAAAAAAATCGAAAACAACGAGACGCTCGCACCGGGGGCGGCGATTTTGAGTTTCCATTTTTTCAACATCACTGGCTGTCAAATTTTGATGTCAGGATCCTTTGCTGTGACCTTCGACACAAAGATCAATTTTTATGTTGTAGGGCTATACAGGTGATTCTCACATCTTCACAAGATTGTTATAAAATTCCAATACTATGCTTATAGGGTTGGCGTAAAAAGAAAACAATTTATGAAGTCCAATTTTGGATACACAAAGCGATAATGATTTAAACTATTCTGTCATGGTACATTCATCGTCAGGCCAATTCTTTGTCTTTAGGGCGTTTTATCTCGATTCTGAGAGAGTTTTATTGTCTTTTAAAGCATTGTGTCAAACACGGAATTTTTAACGCTTTAATCAAGTCCTATTGAGTCAGGTTGATGATTTGGCTAAGTAATGAATTTTTGATCAGTCCTTTTGTTAATTATGTAAAATATAATTTCATTAATTAATAATTTCATAGTTATTTATTTTAATAAAATCTCAATATCGGTTGTTTATATTCTGTTTTTGTAGAATTTGGATTTTTTTTTACACTATGCATTTACCTAAATGACTAATAACTAATTGGATATAAATTACAAAATAAAAAATGTATTAAAAAATGCTAAAATATAACACCCAACTTGGGTGTACCTTGGGTGTTTTGTATTGCGCATCGCATGACCTTTGTGCCGTACAAATCAATATTCACCATGCCTGCAAATATTCTCACCACCGACGATCTCAGAGAGTTTAAAATAGAGCTCTTGCAAGAAATTAAAAAGCTGATTTCATCAAATTTGTCTCCTAATCCTGAAGGCAAGAGATTTCTGAAATCATCAGAAGTGCAAGAGCTTCTAAATCTATCTCCAACATCTCTCCAAAACTTAAGGAACGCTCGCGAACTACCATTCTCGAAAGTAAATGGGACTTTTTTTTATGATTGGAACGATATTATCGAACTAATTTCCCAAAATAAAAAGGAAGCGAAACCTAAGCGAAAATCTAATTAAAGGAAGCACCATGTCTAAAAATAATATCCAAGTAAACTACATCAGACATCTTGAGAATTTCCTTTCCTTGGTTAATATTGGTGATTCACTTCACTTTGGCCATGTGGCCCTTTATGTTTCATTGTTTCGCATTTGGAATATCAATTACTTTACCAATCCTTTTAGCCCATCCAGGAGTGAAATAATGTCTCATGCTGGTCTAAAATCGAAGGACGCATTTTATCGAAACCTGAAAGAATTGAATGCGTTTGATTTGATTCGTTACTATCCTTCAAAATCAAGGTACGAGCATAGCTATTATTGCATTTCGACTATTGAGCACTTAGAATTTGGATTCAAAATAGATGTTTGGGGTCTGAGCAATCATAACACAATTGCCAATGAAGTGCAAGCAAAACTAGATTTCCAGGATGATCAGTCCAGACCAAATAATAAAGTCTTTGAAATCAATTCAAAAACCAAACTCTTCAACGGTAAAGGATCTCTAATCTTGGAAAAATCGCTGGTTATAAATCAGCATGGAAAGAAAGAAGAACCTGAACAGAGTGCCACATACAACCCCCTTACCGACCCCAAATACGCATGCCATTTCGATAATCGTAATTCTTCATCATCAAATAGTAACAATTATGCAAACCATCAGAATTCACAATCAAGAAATTCCAATCTCCGTCCTTCAGGAGTACCAGTCGATCCAGAAGCTGATTATTCAATCAGACTTTAGTTACGAAAATTTTGCACGACTCATGGAGATCCATGGCCAGATCATTTATGGCTTACACTTCAGACTTTTCAAAGAAGATAAAGATGTGATATTACAGCTATATGCTTACTTCACGGGAGATTTAGACCTATGTAACCATTATGGCATAGACCTGAGAAAAGGACTGTTTTTATCAGGTAAGACGGGCGTTGGCAAGACTGTCCACATGAAAATCATTAGAAAGTTTATGAGCTACAAGGAGAGATTTAAAATGAAATCCTGTACACAATTGGCGCTGGAATACATGGACCAAGGCTCTCATATCCTGACCACATACGGACGCAATTACGTAGATCGTGTGGACCTGAATACAATCAACCAATCCTATTGTTTTGATGACATAGGTACAGAAGATGAAGTCAAACATTACGGCACGCAAATCAATGTATTAGGGCAAATCATCCTGATGCGCTATGAGCTCTTTCAGGAGCGTCAGGTACTTTCGCACTTCACCAGCAATCTCACAGCCCCACAGATCGAACAGCATTATGGCGAACGCGTCCGCAGTCGCCTGAGACAAATGTGCAACTGGATACAATATACCGCTGATTCAAAAGATAAACGTAGGTAACGAATAATTTTGAGTGGTTTTAGCATGGTCGCAGTCCTGGCGCTGGCCGGGACTGCATTTTGAAATCCACCTAAATAATATTCTCTGGGCAATGTTGGTATGTTCGTCATCATGCAGAAAGCTGTATGGATAGAGTGTCTGCATAGGAGCCCAGCATTCGCAGCACTCTTTTTTATACACCGCATTCCGTTCAAAAAACAAGCGATAATGAATGAAGAATCAAAAGTGCGTCTATCACATTTGTGATAAAATCTCAAACTTCAACTCACCATCTGCGATAGAATAAGCATTTTGATTTGAGAAAGAACGATGCTTCGCAATTGCCTTTTTTTGAACTAGCGTTTTTGGATACTTTTTGAGCAATGTAAAAAGTATCTGCCCTGCCGGCATGAGGCAATGACTAATTGAAATTCGAATCTGTTAAATCATCACAAATATCAAAAATGAAACACAAAGTTCTAATCTCAACCTTAATCTCATTCCTAACCTTAACCTCCTCCCTAACCGCCCAAGAAATCATCTTCCCTGGTCTCCATGGTGACACCCTGATCACCGAGATCAGAAAATACTACACACCCAAAACTGTCCTTCCCTACGACCAAGCAAGAATGAAGCTTTACAATGAAATCTTCCTTGAGAACGACTCTTTAGAATGTTTTTATTCCAGATACAAAATCCCAGTTCCATCAGGTACCAATATTTTATCCTGGACTGCCAAGTATGGTATCCAAACAGAACACCTATACCCAAGATCATTAGGATCAGCATTCATGCCAGCACTAGGTGATCTGCATCACCTGGTGCCTTCCAAGTCCAACATCAACACCATGAGAAAGAATGCCCCATTCAGTGACATTCCTGATGACAAAACCAAATACTGGCTATTGGATGACAAAGTTTTCACACGGCCTGATCAGAAACTGATCGATCATTATTCAGAATCCACATCTAATTTATTCGAACCACGGGAATCCAAGAAGGGTGATATCGCCAGAGCGCTATTCTACTTTTACACCATCTACGGAGCCACATTAATAAGGAAATCAAGAACCTTTTTTACATCGATGTTACCAGACATCTGCCGTTGGCATCGAACCGACAAAGTTGATTCCACAGAAATCTTTCGATCCTTGGCAATCGCCCGCATTCAGTCCAATGTGAACCCTTTCATCTTCGATCCATCACTCGTTGAGCGATGTTTTTGCAAAACCCATACAGATATCCCACCCAAAATCCACATCGTAAACATCTACCCTAACCCATCCAAAGGTCTCTTTTACATCGAGATCGAAGACTACAAAGGACCAGTTATCATGAAGATTTCGACAGCTTCAGGAAAGCTCATCGAAACACATCATTTGATGTATTCTGGTTTGATAAGTTGGAGATTGGGGAAGGGGATATGGAAAGTTACATTAGAAATTTCCAAAAATACGAAATACGCGAATTTTATAATTATTCAATAAATTTTCCTCATCAATCTCGTTGCACATTTACCGTTAATACCCAAATCACGACCGTTCGTAAACTTATCACGACCACATAGAAGAATTTGTTTTTCTTTTTCAAATATTGTATTAGTTTTGCAATTGGAATTTTAAGATTTTGCTAAAAATATTTCAAAGAACTTACTTACACCTTCCTAATTAATAGGTTAAAACCGACTGAATATGCTAAAGATATTTTTTTTAGGAACATATAACTCACTTGTAAAATTGATATTATAACAATACACTATTAAATTATTAACTATGTACAAAGTAATTATCATTGACGATGAATCTAAGCCTAGAGAAGTTCTTATTATGAAATTAAAAGAAGAATTTCCTGAATTGGATATTGTAGCAACCGCTGATAATGCAACTTTAGGATATCAATACTGTATGCAATTAAAACCTGATATAGTTTTTTTGGATGTCAACATGCCCGTACATTCGGGATTTGACTTTTTAGCAATGTTTGATAAAGTACCTTTTGAAATCATATTTTCTACGGCTTACCAGCAATATGCATTGGACGCGTTTAAGGTCGCAGCAGTAGGCTACCTGCTCAAACCCATCAAAAGTGAAGAATTAGTTCAAGCTGTGCACCATGCATTGAAACAACTAGATCTGAAAAATAATGAAAAGAAAATAGATATCCTACTTTCTAATATGAAACCAGAAAACACAAACAAAAAACTGGTAATTCCCGGCACGGATAGATATGAATTTGTCAATATCGATCAAATCGTACTTTGTGAATCATCTGAAAAGTACACATACATTTACACTGAAAATGGTGTAAAAATTCTTAGCTCACAATACTTAGGATGGTATAAAACGCTATTGGAATCCTATGGTTTTTTTGTACCACACAAATCATATATTATAAATCTGAAGTTTGTTTCTTCACTCACACATGAAGATGAGATCCTTATGAAAAATACATCTGTTAAGGTGCCATTGGCTAGGAGAAGAAAAGCTGAGTTTTTGCAAATGGTATCTATGGTATGAAGCGATTTATCCCGATCATATCCATTTTGCTATTAGGAAAGTTGCCGCTACTATCCCAAGAACCATATAAGATAAATTTTACCACAGAAAATGGTCTTCCCAGCAATGAAGTATACTGTGTTTATCAAGACACTTCAGGTTTTATGTGGTTTGGTACGGAAAACGGGGTCAGTCTCTATGATGGGTACACATTTAAAAATTATGGATTAGAAGACGGCTTAGACCAACTAGAAATTAACCAAATCCTAAGAGATCATTCTGGAAAAGTATGGTTTAGTAGTTTCTATGGAAAAGTATTTTTCTTCGAAAATAATAAATTTTATCCTTACCCCTTTAATAATATATTAAAAAAGTACAAGAATAAAGCTGACCTTGTCAATCTCCGCCACATAGATGCAGAAGGCACATTTTATTTTCAGATCAAATATGTAGGTATTTTATTGATAGATAAAAATGGTCACGAAAAGTTAATTCAACCTAATTGTGGTGCCTGTGAAGTAATTGTCAAAACAAAGTTTGGATTCGTATTAGCTGAATCATTTCATAATCAAATTTGCCCAAGTTATTTGCATCAGCGTAATGAAGCTATTTATTTAGGAAAGAGGATAGTGTATATTTATAAATACCCCTTTGGACAGCCTACTCTTTATACCATGAAAGATGAAAAGAACTCATCCAATAATAGTCAAGTATTCTCATGGAACGACTCAATAAATTTCTATACACTCTATCATAAAGTTTATGTTTTTGATAATAAAACTTTAAAAACCGAAATGACAGTTCCTCAATCTGTCAATTTCTTCTTTAAAGATGAAGAAGATATGTACTTAGGACTTCGAAACAAAGGAGGTCTTTTTATCTATCGAAATTGGAAACCTGACACAGGTATCATATCGCCTGAACAATGGCTCAATGGCACAGAAGTCAGTTATATCATTAGAGATAAAAATGATGGTTTATGGGCGACCAGTATTAATGAAGGTATTTACTATTACCCTAATGATAAAGTAAAAATATATAAAAGTAGTGCTAATCAAAAAAGTCAAAAAGTAACAGCTTTTTATCCTACTGGACTAAGTAAAGCGAACGCTGTAAGTTTTTATGGGGTTTTATATACTGTCAATAGTAATAATATCGATTGGATGTTACCTATCAAGGAATGTAGTAATGCCCCTGACATCATGGTACAAAAAGAAAATTTATATATTAAAGGAAACCATGTATCTCCTGATAAAATTATAAGAGTCAACAAAGAATTATTTCCAAGCAGATTCGAAAAAAAACCAAAAACTGATGCTTTTTTTGGCTCAGATAGATTCTATTTATTTCTATTTAATCCTAGTATAGGTAAGTTTGATGTTGTCCTTGATGAAAAAATAAACAGCGAACATATTTTTGATCTATTTCGGGAAACTAACGGTATTTTATGGCTAGCGACCAACAAAGGTCTGAAAACATACGATAACAAAAAGTTGAGAAACGTAATTCCGAAGCTTGAAAATATAAAAATCACATCCATAGATCAACTACAAGATCGCAGAATGATTATTGGTACAAAAGGTAAAGGATTGTATTTGTTAGATACTTCACACAACATCGTTAGTAACATCACCACAAAAGATGGCCTTACTTCTAATATGATTGAATATGTATGGGTGGATGACTCAGACAATATTTGGGTAGCAACACTGAAGGGGTTAAATAAGATCAAGATAGATAGAGCCCACAAAACATCAATTAGACAATACCATAAAAACCATGGTCTTTCTTCTGAAGAGATTTTAATGGTCAGGACTTATGGGGACGAAGTGTGGTTGGCCACTGGTGATGGATTAAATTATTTTAGAAACTATGAGTCAGACACGACTACTTTTACTCCCAAGTTGATAGATTTTACGGTGAATGGAGTTGTGAAGCCTCCCTTAGACAACTTAGACTATCAGGACAATATCATTAAAATTTGTATTCGAAATTTTGATTTATCCATGGGAAGTTTAATCACCTACAGATACAAATTAAACTCTGGTGATAATTGGACGATGCAAACTTCCAATATTTTTAATTTTCTTAATCTAAATCCGGGCAAATACCCCTTAGAAATACAAGCAAAAAACAAAGACGGATATTGGAGTAAGTCATTAATCATTCCTTTTAATATCAACAAACCTTGGTGGTCGACATGGTATTTTAGAATCTTTGCTTTTTGGGCTACAATTACACTTATCTATACTTATTATAGAAATAGCGTAAGTAAAATTAATGCCGCACATAAACTCAAAAGTCAACTACTAAGTTACGAAAAGAAGGCCTTACTTGCTCAGATGAACCCACATTTTATTTTCAACGCATTCAGTGCTATCCAATTTTATATCAATACTCATGATATCAAAAAAGCTGATGATTTTCTCACAGATTTTAGTTCATTGATTAGAAAAATACTTGATACCTCATTTAAATCTGATGTAACATTAGAAGCTGAGTTATCTCTTGTCAAACTCTATATTTCTTTGGAGCAAAAAAGGTTTGACCATTCTTTTGATTTTCAGATCGACATAGATGAAAACTTAGATATGGACACGATAATACTGCCACCAATGCTGATACAACCTCTTGTAGAAAATGCCATTAATCATGGCATCATTCCGATGCAAAATAATGAAGGACTGTTAACAATCTCTATCATAGAACATGGGAATAGTCTCAGCGTCAAAGTCAGTGACAATGGTGTCGGCATGCAAACTAAAACAACCAATCAAAACACAAATCATCAATCCTATGGACTTCAGATTATCCATGACAGAATAAATTCTTACAATAAATCAGGTGAATATCTTATCACCTTACGAAATGAAACCAATTCTCCAAATGACAAAATGCAAGGGACTACTTTTGAGTTAATAATCACCAGAACAAGTTTGTAATTTAACCACACTAATTTTCTGTTAAGCATAATGTATCACATTACCGTAAACTCTTGAAAAGATACCGATTGTCATTTTTCTATTGCCGTACTTCAATTGAACCTTTATTTACCTTTTCCTAAAAACTAATTTTGTAAGCTATTAAAAGTATATTTCACTTTAAAGTGATGAGTGCTTTGAGAATAGACCTATTTTTAAAACAAAACAACCAACCTGTTATGAGAAATGTGATTTTAGTCGTCTTCATCCTGATTTATGTTAATTTAATTGTTGCACAGAATAAAGAATTTCGAGATTTTGGCAATCAGGAAATAGATAAAATGGAAAACAAAATTCAGGCAAAAATTAATGCCCTTGCATCTGAATATTTCAGCAAAATATATGGGAATAGTGGAAATAATACATTTACCAAAGCTGTTTCGACATCAGACCATTATTACATAATTGGAAAAAATGATGACAAAGCCACGGTTACAAAGATAGACATCATGGGAAACCTAGTATGGTCTCGGGTAACAGATGATGTGGCTACCTGGAATGATATTGTTATTAACAAAGATGGTAATTTTATTTTATCTGGCCATTTTGGAAACTTAAATGATCAAGCAAAATCTCTCATTGGGGTTATAAACTCAAATACTGGTACTTTCATTTCGCTCAAGCATTATGATATCAAAGTAAATGGGAGAGAGTCATTAAGAAGTATCTATAAAAATCCAGTACCTTTAAATAATAACTTCCCATATTATGTCTCAGGTTTTATGACCAATTCTGGAAATGAAGATGATGTGATGCTTGTTAATCTTGATGAAAATGGGGCAATAAATTTTGTTAAAAAATATACGGATACTGATGATGAATTTTATCAAGGCATCACAGTGGATGGAAGATTTGGCGAAATGATGTTATATGGTGCCAGATTTTCTGACGGTACTCAAGGCACAACCGTATCCATTGATAAATCTGGTAATGTTTTGAATGGACGAATATTTAATACTGATTTATACTTTTTTTGTCATTTGTCAAATACCAATCCAACTGTCGGATTTAACCATATACTGGGTGGGAGCACTGGGAATAAATCCAGGGCAAGAATTGTCAAAGTAAATGGCAATGCTGTAGTATATAATTATGACATTAACCAAATCAATAACATTTCTCACCTATATGCAATTCCCGGTACACAGAATTTTATTGCTATTGGTACTGGCAATTTTGGAGGTGTAAATAAGTCAGCTTTAATGCATTTTGCCGAAAATGGGAATTCACTTACGCTAAACTGGACGAAACTGTACGAGACTACCGAAACAGCCATTTCTGAAGGTTTTGGTAGATTTGTTGCAAACAATAAGTTTCTTTATCTAGACGCTAGAATCAATCACAGAAATACGCTTGGTAATTCTGATGGATTTCTTACCATCACAGAAGCAAATTTTGAGAATTGCATAGATAATAATATTGCCTTAAACATTACACCGATAGTCGACATATTTAACGAATTTGCACCTACTGTAAGTGATGTGGTTACACCTACAGGCACAACTACAACTTCCAATACTATAGTGTATATTGATGCAGACATCTGCCAATTGCCATGCACTATTTCTTTTAGCCAAACATTAGATAAGTGCGGAAAAGTTGATTTTGTTTCTCAAACCAACCTTACAGGAAATGTAACTTATAATTGGACTTTTGGAACAAATCCACAAACGAATAGTACACTACAAAATCCTTCGAATACCTATTTGGCAAATGGAAATTATAATGTGTGTGTCACCGTTTCGAATGGTACAACATCTTGTAACGTTTGTAAAAATGTTTTGGTAAATAATGCAGATATTCAAAAGCCAATTATCAATTGCCCCACTAGTACAACACTAACTACTGATCCGAATAGGTGTTTTTCAAGATTTGCACCATTAATCAGTATCACAGATGACTGTGACAATAATCCAATATGTACATGCACTATGACTGGTGCTACCATTGGTAATTTGCCCATCAATACACTAGCTCAATTTAATTTGGGTACTACAACTGTAACTTGCATAGCAACTGATGCATCTACTAATGTGTCCCAGCCATGTATTTATACGATTACAGTATTCGATGCACAACCACCATCTATAATGTGCCCTCCCAATATCACCATTTCCTGTGATCAAAACGAAAATGACTTTTTGATTACAGGTGAGGCTGTGGCTACAGATAATTGTGCAGGTGTAATCATATCTCATACGGATAGTTACTCAGGTAATGCATGCATGGTTACAATCACACGAACATGGACTGCAACGGATAATTCAGGATCTATTGTACCATGTGTGCAATTAATCAAAAAAGAAGATACTATAGCTCCACTACTTCAGTGCCCACCATTTGTTACCATAAATTGTGACCAACTTCCTATCCCATTTCTGACAGGAATTCCCCAAGCCGTAGACAACTGCCTGCCTAATATTATTCCGACATATACAGATAATGTAATAGGTACTGGCTGTACCAGATATATAGAAAGAACTTGGAGTGCCAATGATGGATGCGGCAATATTGCAACTTGTACCCAAAATATTTATTTTAATGACCAGATTGCACCTGTTGTGGTTTGTCCACCAAATCTGACGATCACATGTCTTCCTACTGATTGGCAGACGGCAAATTTTGGTACTGCGACTGGAACAGATAATTGCGGAAGTATCACCATTTCCAATTTTAACCGTAACTTTACTGGAACAAACTGCAATGGAGAAATTAAAAGTTGGTGGAGAGCCACTGATGAATGTGGTATTCAAAATGAATGTGTGCAAACGATTACTATTATTGATAATGTTGCCCCTATAATTATGTGCCCACCTAATGTAACCATTTCATGTAATGCCATCATAACACCTCCAAGTACTGGTATGGCGGAAGCCACAGACAATTGTACAAGCAACATCAGCATAAGACACACGGATGCATATACTGCTCAAGGCTGTACTCAAGACCTGATCAGAACCTGGACAGCTACTGATGCATGTGGAAATGTGGATACCTGTGTACAAACAATAACATTGATTGATACTGTTTTACCTAATGTAGTATGTCCACCAGACTTAACACTGTCATGTGGTGCAAATACCAGTTCCTCATTCACAGGTGAACCAACAGTATCAGACTTCTGCCAATCAAATCTGATAGTGACTTTTGTTGACATAATTACTGGTCCAACTTGTGATATGACGATCTTTAGAACATGGACGGTAAATGACGGATGTGGTAATGTGAGCACATGTAATCAGATCATAAAAGTTGAAGACAAAACACCACCAACTTTTATTTGTCCACCATCAAATGTAAACCCAATAGAATGTACAACCAACCCTAATCTTGGTGTACCTACCAATATCCTGGACAACTGTGGCGGCAGGATAGATCAATCAAAAATTGACGTTTTTTCTTCAGATAGTTGTATTACCACGGTGACCAGGTCATGGACAGTTACTGACCAATGTGGAAACACTGCAACTTGTGATCAGGTTATACTGATGCAAGATACTAAAGCTCCCATAATTACAAATTGTGGACGAAAATTCACTATCCAGGGCATTAGAAATCCTGATGGGATCTGCTATGGCAATGGCACTATTTCAACCCCAGATGTCACGGATGTGTGTTCAAGCAACGTAACCATTACCAACAGTTTTAACAATACGTCTAATGCATCATCAGGAAACTATCCTGTGGGTCAGACGATTGTTACTTGGACGGCTAAGGATGATTGTGGTTTGATGGCGATGTGTATGGATACAGTAGTGGTGCTGGAGTGTGCCAATTGTTGTTGGGATAGTTTAGCATTTGCTGCGGTTGCAGCATTGGATTTTAATATCATCAGAGATGAATGCATTATCCACATCAGCCATCCCGGATTGACTGCATGTCAAAGGGTAACCTACACATGGTCGAACGGAGTAAGTTCCGGGTATCTTACCGGTACTGCCAATGCCAGCTATAATTATGGAATATCGGGAGATTATACAGTATGTGCATTGATAGAGGAAGTGGATGCAAGTGGAAAGGTTTGTTTTTTATCTCAGAAATGTTACAATGTGTGTGTTACTTGTGGAGATGGATGTACGGATGATCGGATAGTATATGAGTGTCATGATTTTAATCAAGTAACCAGATACCAAGGTTCAAGAAACTTAACAAAATATGATTTGGTACATTCAGGCAATTTTATATATTCGGCTAATTCAAAATTAATTGGACCTGGAGATACAGATATCACTGTAACAAAAATGGACGCAGATAATAGCAGCATGATAGATGTTCTTAAGTTTGGAGGTAGTGGTTTTGACGAAGCAAGTTCTATAACTGTCACCCAGAGTGGAAAAATCATAGTTGCTGGTACTTTTGAAAGCTCAAATTTTGTTATACCAGGAGGATTTAACTTGACCAGTGCAGGAGGTCCTGGAATATGGAATGGCTTTCTGATGCAGATAGATGCCGGAACTATGGCGGTAGATTGGGCGTTCTCATTAGGACATTTTTGGAGAGATAATATTTCAGATATTGCCGTTGATAATACAAATAATATTTATGTTGTTGGTTATGTACAAGGTCAAAATATTAATTTTAACCCTTTGGGAATACCGCCTTTTACATCTCTTTATGACGCAGATGTACGTACTGGATTTGTAGCTAAATATAACCTAAATGGTCTATTGGTATGGTATGATGTAATACAACCATACTTAAGTACAGGACTTGTGGCAAATGCAAATATTGGCTGCAATTCTATTGATATTGATGGCCAAAATATATTTGTTGGGGGTTATTTTCAAGCGTGCTATCCTGATGTAATTGGACCAACAGAGATTTCGTTAGCAAGTGGATCAATTATACTACCTATTGGTAGTAGTATCGAAAAAGGATGGTCAAACTTCGTAATGTCATATAATGGTGCGACAGGAAGCAGATTAAGTTCAACAGAAATAAACCCAGGCTCGGGTTCTAATATTGATGAACCAAGTCAATTAAGGTCAATAAAACTTGGCAATGATAATATTTTTGTTGGAGGCTCAAACTTTATTACAAGATTCAACAAAAATACATTTTTACAAGGCCCATCTTATAGCTCTGATTATGAAATAAATGACTTGGATTTTTCAAACAATATGCTTTATACTATTGGTTCTACAACAGGTGGAAATCCAAATTTAGATTTTATTAGTATGACTCCTCCTTATTCCATCGGTATTGATATACCAATAGCAGTTTATGATGAAGATCTTAACCTTAAAAAGAGTATCATTATAGGTGGCGGTAGAAATGATTTTGGATATGGTATTGAAGTAAACGGAAATGATATATATGTTCAAGGTATTTCTCAAAGTCAAGATTTTAATTATAACCCAGAATTATCAGATACAGATTCTGCAACAAGTAACTCGGATGAAGCATCCATCTTTTTAGGCAAATACTCCTGCGCCTGCGAGCCAGATACCGATTGTTGCGATGATCTAAGTGCTTCATTTTCTGGACAGGATACATGCTGCAAATCTTTAGATTTAGCAAATAATGCCGGTTTTGATATTTGTAAAGTAACTGTAGAACTCACCACACCAGGTTGGACACTAAATACAAGCAGTACGGAATCAGGATACATTTTTGATCCTCTACTCAATGGTATAGTGATTAGCCATCCATCTGGCTCACTTCCGACTGGAGCTTTAAACAACCTAGCTGAATTTTGTTTATCTGGCAGCGGCACAACGCTATCAACATCTCAGCAATTTATAGTCAATTGGTACGAAAACACCACATCTGGCAATAAGCTTGTTTCTTGTACAGATACATTGACAATGGCTTGCGATCCTCCACCGCCAACAGACTCCTGTGTAGTGATGAATATAATTAACATTGTTTGTGATTCTTTTAATCCGAATGTGTACAATGTCACATTTACTGTCACCAACCATTCAAATAATATAAATGCGACAACAGCATTTTTATCTGGGCTACCATCTGGATTTAGTTTTATTCCATGTCCATCTGGCACCTATGCATCCGATATAGCCATTCCTATTTTTCCATCACTTGCGCCAGGATTGACATCTGCTCCACTATGTTTTCAGATTTACAGTGTTAACCCAATCCTAAATCCAACAGATGTTTGTTTTGAGATCAATCTTAAGGGATTGGATGGTAATTATTTTGCCTGCTGTGAAGAAAGTGAAGAACAATGTATTACTTTGACACCTTGCTGTCTCCCGTGTGAAGACCTTGAAGTAAGCATAACTTCAACTTCTTTAGGAAGTGAAGAAAGTTGCTGCTATGGTTTATCATTAAATAATCAATGTAGCTACCAATATTTTACCAGAATGGATGTCAATATCCTGACTTCCAATGTACATTTCGGATTTATCTCTCCTGATGCCAATTGGAGTAATTGCACTCCACCAACCTTACAAAATATATGTTTGGAACCCAATTCCGGCACTATTGGTAGCGGTAATTTCAATGATGTTTTGCAATTTTGTTTAACAAATGTGACCAGTCTATCACAAGTACCACAAGAAATAAATGTTAAGTTTTATACTTCAGATATCAATGGTTTAGACAGTCTTGCTTGTGACACCTTGATATATTTAGAGTGTCCATTTAAACCTACAACAAATGATTCGTGTGTGATTGTTACCAACTCAATAGCTTATTGTGATCCTGAAACTAATAAGTATAATGTGAGCATGACGATCATGAATAACTCGAATCCAAGTTTTTGCGCTCAAGAATTGGTTATCAATTTACTTGAACCAGGAGTGGCAAATCCAAGTGCCATCCAGTTATCTGACCCGTTATGTTATGGCGAGTCAGTGACCATAAACTTCATGTTGAATACAAATCCTTTCCCTGATATCGATGGTCTTATGCCTTTGATTATCAGTATGAAAAATTTGGATGGCACTTGTTGTAGAGGTGGATTAGCCTATATTGATACTTTGGTGCTACCTGAATGTCCTTGTACAACTACTTGTTGTGATTCCGAACAAAATGAAGATTTTGAAAATTACGCACTCGGTAATCTTCCGAATAATCAAGTAGGTTGGGTCAATAACCAAGGAAATCCGCAAGTGGTTGCAGGTGGAGCCAATGGTTCAGGTAAAAGTATTTCTTTACATGCAGGAAGCAGAGGTGTAAGACCTGCAAGTGTATCATATGGAAATTCAGGTGTAGTAGGCCCTGATACTATCTTTCAAGCAAACAAGCAATATTGTATTACTTTTTGGGCAAAACTTTTGCCAGTCTTTAATTTAAATGGAAGATTGGGTATATATGCAGATGGTCAATTGCTTCAAACGATAATCATTCCACCAACCAATATATCTTGGACACAATACTCATTCAATTTTATATCACCACCGCCAGGACAGGAAATACTGATTTTTACCAATGAGTCTCCAGCTCCTACTGATGCTGGCCCAGGAATACTCTTAGATCAAATATGTTTTGATGAAGTAGTTCAAATATTTGACGATTTGGCACCACCCGTTCTTTCTTGTCCTATGGATTTGACAATTCATGATGCAGATAGTGATTGCTCAATAACATATACTATACCAAATATTACTGTAACAGACCCAGCCGGAGTTGGATTAGTTCAATGTTATCTGGATGGAACACTAGTACCTAAAGGTTCAACCCATAATCTAACTAATGTATTAGTTCATACTATTCAATATATTGCCGAAGATGTTTGTGGGAATAGGGATTCGTGTAGTTATAATCTTACCGTAGCATGCGACACTTCATGTTGTTTTTCTAAACAAAATTTCGTCGATGTGGTAGAATCCGCAGTTACCTACACGATAGATAATTCAATTTGTAAAGTCACCATAAATATTGACTCATTACCTAATTGTGATTATATCGAAGGCATTAACTGGGGAGACGGTACAAGTACAGCTGGACCATTTACTGGTGGCGATATGTTGATGCATAACTATAGTGGTAGTGGTACGTATATTATAAACATGCTTGCTATAGAAACAAATCCTACAACTGGTTTTATTTGTTTTGAGTATTCTCATACCATCAATGTCACATTGCAATGTCAGTCATGTATTTGTCCATCTAATATTCTTCCATTTACCATTACCCACAACAATGTCAGAACTGATGTCAAATGTGGAGAAACCATAGACATTAAGTGTCCAGTTACAAGCATTTTTGTTACTGGAATGCTGAATTGTCAAAGTACGTCTCCTATTGCCAATTGTCCACCAAATGCTGTTACTTGGAACTTAGATAGACCTAATTTACCCAATCTGTCTGGCACGATTGCAACGGGAAACATTTCCGTAATGCTTACTGCTACTGATGTTAGTGAACCTGGGCTTTACGCTATCAATTTCACAACTATATGTCCAGGATCAGCAGAAGCTTGTACTTGTGTCATCAGTTGGATGCAGGAAGATTGTGATATAGATACTTGCTGTAATGACATGCAAGCCTTCTTCGACAGGTGTGAAGATGCAGTACATGAAGTTGCGGACCTAGTAAATTGTAAAATTATCTTGAACATTGATTCATTGTCTTCATGTGACTCTATAGAAAGAATCATTTGGGGAGATGGAACAGTAACTCAAGGTACATTGGCTGGAGGTCAGATGTATATGCATAATTATACAGCATCAGGCGTCAAGAATGTGGTTATTTGGTTTAATGCCTTCAATAATCAGGATTCTGTTTGTTTAAGATACAAAGTAGAAAAATCATTATTCCTGAATTGCAACCAAGATACCTTATGCACTTGTAACAACAGTTTTAATCACACTTATTTTAAACCAATTAATGGTCCTATAATTACTGCCAGTTGTAATGGGAATCCAGTATTAATACCTTGCGCAGGTAACCGGCCACTCATCTTTCATGGATCGTTTAATTGCAGTACAGTCGATTGTCCGCCATCTAACCTTACATACAAGATTGTGAGTGTTTCTACAGGTTTCACCCTAGCAAGTGGTACATTGTCGGCTCCCAATTTCTCTATTCCAATGATTGGTGCATGGTTTGACCCTAGCGGAGGACTGTATTACATTGAGTTGACAGGTCAATGTGGCACCACAAAATGTACTTGCATTATTAATTTTAAAGTTCCGCCTTGTCCTCAATCATGTTTGTGCGACCCTACCTTCAATGCAGAAGTAGGAACTGGATTTTATACTAATGGTAATATATTAACATGTAATAAAAAATTCACACCCAAACGCTTGTGTCCTAAAGATATGGTTATATGGACTTTGAATGGTAATGTGGTAGGCAATACAACTGGGTTAACATCTTCATCATTTGTTGTTAACCCTGGCTTCAATACGGTTTGTATGATAGTGGATCGAATGGACAGCAATAATAAAATATGCAGAGACACCATTTGTCAACGAGTCTATTGTATAAAGAGACTTTGCCCACCAACAACTGGACCAGGTAAACCGACTAATGGTGATTTTGAATTATCAATAGAAGGATCATTACCTGATGTGGGAGTTTTGGAAGCTTGGACATTAACAAAAGGCACAGGATATGTTTTTGGTGAAGAAGGAGTTGACAATGCTAATGTATTACTAACATCGAAATTAGACGCACCTGCGGAGCTAAAACAGGAGTGTTGTTTGGGTATTACCAATACTAATAATCTTACAGTAGCGACTTTGGATATTCAAAATTTTGATAGTGAAAAAGTTCCTCCTGGCACTACATTAAATATTATTGCCCAAGAGTTTGAGAATGGAGGAGAAAGAGTTAATTCAGGCTCCATAGATTTATCAGACCTATCATTTCTTTGGGACGAAGTCAGAATTCCGCTTGTTACACCCTCAATTCAATTTCCTTACTTGATTATTCAAATTGCGAATCCTAATAGTGATGAAGCCAATATTAGAATTGATAATCTTTGTTTTGATTATGTGAGTGGGTCATCGGACATTACTACAACAAACTTTTCCATCTACCCCAATCCTACCACAGGACAATTGACCATCCAATTTAGCACATCAATAGATCAAGACATCAGCCTGAAAGTCTTGGACATCCTTGGTAGACAAGTAAATAACGGTTTTATTCAGAAAGGTAGTAGTAGTCATAACTTTTCCATTGACGACATGGCTGGCATCTACATTATTCAACTGACAGACTCAGATGGTAATATGTCACAAAGGAAGGTGATCAAGATTGAATAAACATATCAATGATTCAGCAAGGCTAGTATTCATTGCTGACCTTGCATTTTTAGAACAATTTTAAATAGTTTAAATAAAACAAATCAATATGAAACTTAAAATTCTTACCATCTTTCTGCTATTCGTTTGTACAAATAGAATCAATTCTCAATGTGAAATATCACAGTATATAGATGAATCTGAGCAAGGTCCAAATAACAATTCTAGCACTGGTCAGTCTCTTAGAGCTTGCGAACAAGGAACAGTAACCTATCTTGCATTTAAAGTAATGTGGGTCACAACTAATGCTTTAGCAAGGATAGAACTATATCAGGGCAATAGTTATAACAATCTAGTACGCACAGTTGATAATTATGTTCCTCATTTAGGTTGGAATATTATCAACATTGATTCAGGTATAGGTCCTAGCTATTTATTAAACTCTGATGAAGTTTTTAGAATGAGGATATGGAACATTACTTCGAATGACGTTTTTGTATTGAACTTGTCAACTACAAACCCATATTCTACAGGGGATTTTTTAGCTCCTCCTTTTGGCACTCCAATATCTGGATGGGATCTTGCTTTTAGGTTTAGTATGAATGGAGCGCCTCTACCCATTGAATTATCAAATTTTAAAGCGGAATTAATAAATAATGAAGCAAACCTTATATTTTTAACATCATCCGAAATCAACAACGCCGGCTTCGATATCGAACGGTCCTCCGATGGTTTCGACTTCCAAAAAATAGGATGGGTAGATGGACATGGGAGCACCACGGAAGAAAAACAATACTCGTTTACAGATACAAAACCTTTACTGGGTATGAATTATTATCGACTGCGTCAGATGGACTACGACGGAAGATTTGAGTATTCCCACATTGTAAGTGTTGAACAAATATCCGATGGTGTATATCTGTATCCTAATCCTGCCACTGACATCCTACATATACATAATTTAGCAGAGGGTGATTATTTGATTAAAAGTATTGCCGGCACTATCGTAGGACAAGGTGTTTTGACAGGTGATAGCCGCTTGGATATCAGTCACCTTCCACAAGGCACTTATCTTTTTTATCCAGATTCAGGTAGGCCACTGATTTTTAATAAACTTTAAAAGAAAATAATATTTTTACACCAAAATCAGGGAAGGTAGGAAAGAATGGAATTTAATACCTAAAATTCAGCTTATGCGATACTTTTATTTGATTATATTGATGTCTGCATTTTTGCAGATAAAAGTATCTGCACAGCCATTTTTCCCTACCCAAACCTACCACGCCCAAGACCTACCCTTCCGAGAAGTATTAGCATCATTTGAGACATCAGACGGCGTTATTTGGATGGTACTCCCATCACATATCTGTCGTAATAATGGACATCAAGTGGATTGTTTTCCTATTAAGACGCAAGGGGTAGAGACTGCATTTATGGCAGAAAATAGATACATCATCGTACATACCCTAGCCAAAAATAATGCGGCATACTTTGATACTAAAACATTGGAAATACTGGAATTTCCATGGAAAGATGAGTATGTGCTTATATATCATCATGGATACGGAGAGTCATTAATGGTTACAGATTATAAAAAGATATTTAAGTATGATTTCACAGCCAAAAAATTAGTCGCTAGTGCAGTTCAATGTCATTTTATACATGAAGTACCAAATATAAGATACCGATTGAAAAATGGACAGTATGTCCAATTTATGAATGATCGTATATTACTGAATGGCACACTATTACCTATTCCAATGGGTAAAAACATAGAATACGGTCAAGCATTCAGTCATGGTAACAAAGTCATTATCTCTAACGGTGAAAGTATTTATTATCGTGACAAAAACGAAAACGATTTTTCAATGCTATACACGGATGATCGTTTTTGTAAAAAATTGTATGAGGATCAGATGGGCCATTTTTACCTAAATATCCATAAACCAGATATCTGTCGATATGCAGAAAAAATCAAAATAATCAATTTTGAAGATCAAGTGCTAACTGACGCATCTCATTTGATACCGTTAGAGTTTGATAGTACGGTAGCACATTTAGGTGGGCGTGACTTTACTAAAAAAATCCTACTGAGTTCTTATCAGGGGTATAAGCAACTCACTACGAACCAGCCAGCTATTTCTAAAACATTGACGATAAGTAAGGGGACAGGCTTTGGTAGGATATTAAAAGGCATCACCACAGATAATAGTCAAAATATATGGTGTGCCGGCGAAGTCAGAAACTTATATCGTACAGACTCTACGGGCAAAATGGATTCATTTCCCATCAAATTGACTTTAGGAGATACTACCATGAATCTTTCCTTTAGTCGCAACCTTATTTTTGATAAAAAACGAAATTGGCTTTGGAATATTTCGGGTTCTTATGTCAAAAATGAATCCATACTATATGTATGGAACATCCTTGATAAAAAAGTAGCATTCACTTTACCAGTTCCACATCGATTGTGGAGCATGATTCAGTATGACAAATATTTGCTTTTGGCTACCAATAAAGAATCTATTCTACGCTTTGACACGGATACAAAAAAGCTCGACACTTTATTAACACTAGACAAAAGTGACGCTCCAGAAGCTCGCGTGCTTCATCTTGATGGTAAGGTCTTATACATCGGTGGTAAAGGTGGTTTATGGACCTATCGGATGGACACAAAACAAATCAAAAGGGTAGAAAATTTATCTGAAGCACAAATATACGCACAAGTAAAAGGGGTAGATAATTTATCTGAAGCCCAAATTTACGCTATACAAACAGATCCTAAGAATATTTATTTGGGCACATTGGAAGGGCTTTGGGTGGTCAATAAAAAATCTATGGCCATCCAAAAA
>Ga0075154_10000989_pt1 | contig 21586 bp, 14 predicted proteins | sample JI71714BDNA_FD_70965 | JGI IMG/M metagenome (GOLD analysis project Ga0075154, IMG submission 70965) | Wastewater effluent complex algal communities from Wisconsin, to seasonally profile nutrient transformation and Carbon sequestration -... | ecosystem: Engineered > WWTP > Effluent > Algae...
TCCACCATAACGATGAACCCGGTGGCCACCAGCGACGCCGCATTCCGGGGTGGGGCATGCCCCACCCCGGAATACACCATCGCCTACACCGGAAATTACACCACGAGCGCGGACGCTAACGACATTCCGGGCGCCTGCCGGTTGAGAAAATAGTGGGTTTCCGGGCGGGGTATTTTGTCACGGCATGACCTGTGCAGCAATCTCGGCGTCTTTGTCTGGCGTTGTGGTGACCAGGAAGGGCTGTTCGACAAGCCCGGTTCGTACGATGATCTGGGGGTAGCCGACTCGCTCGCTCCGACGGCAGGCATATTCCCAGGCGCGCTGGAAGCTGTTGAGTTTGCGCTCGGCGGAGGTTTCCGACGTGGTCGGCATAGCAGGGGCCTTTCATCAGAGTGAGGGTGAGGGATTGTCGCAAACCCCGCGTTGGGCAGTGAATCGCCCTCCCCCCTCCCCTACTCGGACCTTGAAGTCGCTCGAAGCGCGTCATGAGAGGAATACCGTGGCGGACAGCACCAGCTGATAGCCCTGATAGCCGCGTTGCGTCGCAAACGGAGGTGGAGGCAATGTACGCTGCGATGGTCGACAGTTTGCTGCCTCTAGCGTAATCAGAGTGCCAGCGCCGTTGCTTGATGCGCTGTGGGCTACGGCGTCCGATTGGGCAGGCCGTTGGTGTCTGGAGCCAATCTCGCGGTTGCATCCCTCTTAAAGAATCATCTTATAAAAACGCCCAAGCGGAGCGCGGGAGCTTCTATAGATTCAGGATTCTAAGATTCGGGGCCATTTAGTCGTTGGAACTCAATGCGTTGATATGCCTCTATATGAGCCGGTGGGGGCTTTAGCGTGAGCGCAAGGGGGCATTAATGCGAGCGCATGGGGGCAACTGGATGAGCGTCCGGGGGTTTATGTGAGCGATTGGGGGTGGCCGGGATTCCATATGAAGTGGCCTTTGGAAGGGTTTGATTCAGCCCAATGAATCGTTTCGTTGGCCGACTGTGCTGGATTTGGGGTCGATTTTGAGGGCGATGGTGGCGGTCGGGATTGGCTGACGCCGGTCGTGCGGTTCTTTATATGAGTGATCGGGGGCGTCTGGACTTGCAGTGGTAAGCGGTCAGTCCTTTCGATCGGCGTTTATATGAGTGGACGGGGGCGCCCCGGAAAACCGATTCGGATCAGCAGCTTGGAGCGGCGTTATTGTGAGTCGCTGGGGGCGCACACTGTCAGGTCTTTCGGCAGCTGAATGATCTGGGCCAACCGGTCGTGTTTATGTGAGGAATCGGGGGGCGCTCCTAAACCCGTGTATTTCTGCGGGTTTCGCGGCGCGTTCATGTGAGGACCAGGGGGCTGGTGACAGAGCGCCCTGCCCTCTTTTCATGAGTCGGCGGGGGTTCGTCTATGTGAGTAAACGGGGGCGGGTTCTCTTTATGACACGTTGATGGTATGCAACTCATATGAAGCTCGATTCGGACATATCGGAAATCGAGGTAACATCAGGGCTGGAGAGTCTGAGCCGGACGCTGCGCGTTGCGGATGTGATTCGCCGCCGTGATCTCGATTTTGTAAGCAAACCCGGCGAATTGGTCGAGTCCGAGTTCGAGACCGGCTCGCTTGGCGCTGCTGCGCGCAAAGCGTTCGCGTTGATGCTGCGCAAGGCTGGTCCGGAAGCCTATGAAGACAAGACGTTCGTTATTACGAAGAAGGAGCTTCGAGGCTCCCACAAGGGTAATGAGCGTATTCAGACCGTGATGGATGAATTGCTTCGGGTCATTGTTCGTATCCGGACGACGACGTCGAAGGGTAAACCTGCGGTGATGTCGCAGGCGTTGCTGGCGAGCTGTGTCGAGGAAATTTCCGAAGATGGGATGAGCGTCGTCGAATTTCAGTTCTCGGATAATTTCAAGCGCGTGTTGCAGCGTTCGGACTATTATGCGCGCGTGAATCTCGGTGTGATGCTTGCGCTGCAGTCTCGCTATGCTCTCTCCCTTTACGATCTGGGGTGTCTGATCATCAATCGGCAGAACCGGGTGTACAAAATGAAGGTCGATGAACTGCGGCGGAAGCTTGGAGTTCCTGACGGCAGCTTCAAGAACTTTGCCGAGTTCCGGCGCGATGTGCTGGCGAAGTCGAAGGCGGAGATCGATCAGCTGGCGGATTTCACGGTTGAATGGGAGGAAATCCGGGGATCGGGCCGCGGTCGGCCGGTCGAGGCCGTGAAACTGATGTTTCACCCCAAGGATCTTGAGGATCAGAAGGAGACCGCGCGCGAGTTGGATCGTCCTAGGGTTGGTCGGCGCGCGCGGCGTGAGGGCACGGTGGAGACGATCGCGATCGCGGATCGGCCGAAGATTATCGAGCGTAAGCCGTTTCCCCGCGATTCCCTGCACTTCTGCCCCGACACGCGTTTGTTGACGATCGTTGCGGATTATGGCGGTGGTTGGGACAAGGATCTCATTGCGAGCGGGTATCGCAAGACGATGGGGTCTCGACTGGATAACCTGGTTGGGGATGCACTTTACAAGTCGTGGGAGGGGTTTTGTAAATCCTTCGTGCAGCAACGTGGGCGTGCATAGGCCCCTGCCCCCAATTACTCACATAAACGCATCCTGGGCGTCAGACCGGCCCCGGCCCGACAGGCCCCTCCCCTTCGGCGAGATCGGGGTTCTCGTGACGAACCTGCAGAAAGTGCCGCTTAGTAACCCGCTGTTATAATTGAATAAACACCAGATTTGTCCTCCTAACATACTCAAACTAAACAATATTCAGATTTATCGACATTGAATGGCTGCTGTGTAGGCTCACACATGGAGGTGCGAGTCGTGAGCCAGATAGATCATCAATATTTGGGTTGGGAACGGTTGCCAGATAATCTGGCAGAAATCGAGATCGAGAATTTCTTCACGCTTTCAATCAATGAGCAAGAAATCGTATCCCGAAGGCGACGTTCGCTAAATCGCTTGGGAGTGGCGCTACAGATTGGCTATTTCCGGTTGACCGGTCTTCCAATGAAGGCCGTGGAAATGATCCCACCTCAAATCCTAGCGCATGTAGGGCGGCAGCTCGCTATCGCAGCACCGCATTTGGCCTCTATTCGTGCGCTTTATCGACGCAGACGCACGTTGTTCGAACATCAATCTGCGGCCAAAGCCGCGCTTGGATTGCGCGATTTGAGCCCACATGCCGAGCGGTCGTTGACGGCTTTCTTGCGCCGCGAAGCCGGGGAACGGCATGCCGTTTCTGACCTTGTCATTGCTGGACGTAGCTGGCTAGCCGACCACAAATATCTCCAGATTCCCGCACGACGGCTGAAAAGCTTGGCCAATGCCGCGCGACGGCATTTTGATACTGCCCTCTTCGTCCGCGCCACAGAGCATCTATCGGCGGAACAAGTGGATAGCTGGCGTGCCGCGCTCCTGGAAACCATGGATAACGGCAAAACGCGGATTGAGTGGCTACGAGATGGCCCGGCATCACGAAGGCCCCGAGCACTTGCCAATCATATGGACAAGATCGACTTCCTGAAGGGTCTTGGCGCTAATAGGCTTGATCTCGATGTTTCAACCACACTGCTCAAGGCGATGGCTCGCCCCATGCTCTACAGGAAACCGGCAACGCTGCGTCGGATGCGCGCTGAAAAGAACATGCTTGAGATTGCGTGTTTTCTGCGTCTCCAGTTGCTGCGGCTTACGGATGACGGGATTGGGATGATCGATTACCGGATTGCCGATATGTGGCGTCAGGCGCGGAATCGCGCCGAAGACGCAATGGCACAGGAGTTGCGGCGCTACCAACGACTTGTTCTCCAGCTCGTCAACATCAGCGATAATGATGAAATTTCGCCAAGCGAATTGCGCGATCAACTGAGAGCCATTCTGCAGCCATTCGCGCTCGTTGGCACGTCGGTGGCCTCGACTCAGGTTGGCCGTATTCGTGCCGAGCTAGTGAACGATCAGAAAGGCGCAATCGAGCTGCTGCGGGCGACCGCGGGGATAGGCCTCGATCTTCCGCTCGAACACCCGCTGCGGCAGGCTCTGGCGACACTTGATCACCTGGAGGCGATTGGAGCAAATCAACTCCCGGAAGGCACAGCAAACCCATTTGGCGCGACATGGGGGCACCTCGTTGACCAGATCGACCGGCGAGCGGCCCTCGCCGCATATCGTTCTGCTTCATTAATGTTGCTAAAACGCGCGCTCCGCAATGGTCAGGCATCGGTGCGTCATAGTCTTGAGCACAGAGCACCCGATGACCGGCTGATCCCGATCACGGCCTGGCGTGCTGATCGCACGCGGTTGGTGCGTGAACTGGCACTGTCAACCAAACCCGAGGCAACGATCGACTGGATCAAGGACGAGCTGACCCTGTCGATGAGTTTGCTCGATGATGCGATACGCGAAGGTCATATCAGGATTGAAAATGGCCGACTGGTTGTACCCAAAGTAAAAACGGTTGACGAAGACGAGCAGCGCGCGGCGATACGGCGCGCTTTGTTTGCGGGCGTTGGGAAGATCCAACTACCCGATCTGCTTGTTGAGGTTGATGCTCAAACACGCTTTTCTTGGATACTGTTGGGCCGCCCGCCGCATTCCGAACAGGAACTGGTTATCTTATATGCGGCGCTGATTGCGCTGGGCTCAGACATGACCGCATCCGATCTCGCCCGGATGACGCTCGGGCTGAGCGCCGATGCCGTCGGAGAAATGATGAAGCGCATAGAAGCAAGAGGAACGTTGCCCGAAGCCAATTTGCACGTCCTGGACAGCTTCAGGGCGTTGCCTATCGCGCAGTTGTGGGGCGCAGGCATTGAAGCATCGGCCGACATGATGAGCCTCGACGCGACGCGCTATCACTGGGCCGCACGTCAGGATCCGCGCCGCCAGACGCCGGCCATCGGCACCTACACCCATATTCTCGACCAATGGGCAATCCTCCACGATCAGCCGATAATCCTCAACAAGCGGCAAGCAGGAGCCGCCATTGAGGGCGCGCTTCGTCACGAGCAGGTCGAGCTCGACCGTGTCGCGGTTGATACGCATGGCTTCACGCATTTCGCAATGGCGATAGCGAAGATGGTGGGCTTTGACCTATGCCCTCGTCTGGCACAACTCAGCGACCGCAAACTCTATTTGCCGCGGGGCCTGGCGGTCCCAATAAGCCTCAAGCCTATCGTCCGCGAAACTGTGTCTAGCCGGGCGATTTCCAAGGGCTGGGATCCTCTGCAAAGGATCGCTGCATCGGTCAAATTGGGCTGGTGTTCCGCGACCTATGTCCTTGACCGCTTTGGCAGCGCCGCCCATGGCGAGTTGGCGTTCAAGGCCGGAGATGCGTTCGGCCGACTGCTGCGAACCCGCTACCTTGCCACTTATCTTGGCAACAGCGAATTCCGAGCCTCGATCCACGCTTTGCTCAGTCAGGGTGAGGCTGTTCACACCTTGCAGCGCGCAATTCACTCGGGGCCGATTGGTTCAAAACGTGGGCGGACGCCAGAACAAATGGCGGCCATCTCGTCAGCGTTAACCTTGCTCACAAACGCCGTGATGACTTGGAATGCAAGCCGGATTGGCGAGGTCAGGGCAACTGCCGCGGACGCGTTCCCAGATCATCATGTCAGGCACATCGCTCCGATCGCGCACGCCCACATCAATATGCGCGGGGTTCTAACCTTCAACGTGACCAGGTTTTGGGGGCGGCTTGGCAATGCTGGCAATGGGGCTGCCCAATTGGCGCGTGCAGGTTGATCATGCGCGGACCTTTATCCTTTACCATATCAGCGAGCGTTATGTGTATATGCGAAACGAACATCTTCAAAAATTGAAGTTTTGTTCGAGAAATTCTGGTAAGGTCTGCGTTCGAGATGTCGATTAGATATCGTGGCAGCATAATTTGTCGACTGTCGCGCAGACTGTATTGGAGGGGCAATGATCACGAGGGGAGCCGAGTGGCGGCGCTGGGAGCCACATATACATGCGCCGGGCACAGTGCTGAACAACCAGTTCGGCGGGGGAGATCCTTGGGAAACATATCTCGCAACGCTCGAAGCACGCGCGCCGACCATCGAGGCGCTCGGAGTTACCGATTACTACATCACAGAAACCTATGAGCAGTTAGTGGCGCATAAGGCAGCCGGGCGCCTGCCGAGCGTCAAACTCATTTTCCCTAATATCGAATTGCGGCTTGATGTTGCCGCTAAATCAGGGTTCGTCAACCTGCACCTTCTCGTTAGCCCCGAAGACCCCAATCACATCGTGGAAATCCACCGTATCTTAAAGCGGCTGCAATTTCATGCCTTTGATGATTGTTTCGATTGCAGTCGGGACGAGCTCATACGCCTGGGTCGTCGCGCGAATCCCGCGCTCACTGACGATGGGTCTGCGCTTCGCCACGGCGCAACCCAGTTCAAGGTCAATTTTGACCTGCTTCGCAAGGTGATTAAGGGAAATGAATGGGCCAAGCACAATATCCTCGTCGCTGTGGCGGGCGGAGCAAATGACGGGACTTCCGGGGTCCGCCAAGCGGCCGATGCGACAGTTCGCCAGGAAATCGAAAAGTTTGCTCATATCATATTTTCCAGCAGTCCCGCTCAACGTGAGTTTTGGCTGGGGCAGAGAGGGCTCACCGTACAGCAGTTGCGCGATGGCTATGAGGGCTGCAAACCTTGCCTTCATGGCAGCGACGCTCATGATCAGGCGGGGGCGGGGCAGCCCGATGAAGAGCGTTTTTCGTGGATCAAAGGAGCTGTTATATTTGATGCGTTGCGCCAAGCGTGCATTGATCCATTCGGAAGAGCGTACGTTGGCGTAGAACCGCCTCGCTGCGCTATGCCGTCACAGACCATCGCCGAGATTTCTGTCGACGGTGCGGACTGGGCCGCGACACCCGTTGTTCCACTCAATCCGGGTCTTGTCGCAATAATAGGTGCCCGCGGCTCGGGCAAAACAGCGCTTGCGGACATGATCGCCGCAGGATGCGACGCGATCGCCTCGACGGCATGGGACATGGACGAGAATATCAGCCCATCGTTTTTGGTCAGAGCGCGCCAATTTGTCGGCCAAGCAAAGGCAACAGTGACTTGGGGCGGCGGAATTTCAACGTCACGCGCGCTTGATGGCAGCGATGCCCACAACCCTCTCGCATTCCCGCGGGCACGTTATCTCTCTCAGCAATTCGTCGAAGATCTGTGTTCGTCTAAGGGGGCTTCTGAAGGCCTGATCGCTGAAGTGGAGCGCGTAATCTTCGAAGCTCATCCACACGATCAACGCGATGGAGCGGTCAATTTTGCTCAACTGCGCGATCGCCGGATTTTACGCTTCCAGCAAGCCCGCCAGCGTGAAGCCGAAGCGATCGCAGCAATTTCCGAGCGAATTGCGGAGGAAATAGAAAAAGAACGTTTGGTTCTCGCACTCACCAACCAGGCTGAACAAAAGCGTGTCGTGATCACCGGCTATACTGCCGACCTTGCGAAACTCGTTGTCAAAGGTACCGAAGCGCAAGCTAGCAGGCATGCCCAACTCAACAAGGCTGCGCAGAATCTCAATGCGAAGGTTCAGAGCTTTTCGAATCAGCGCCGCACTTTCTTGGTGATGCAGGACGAAGTCAAAAGCATGCGTGCAACTAAGGCACCCGAGATGCTCCGGGAAGCACAGGCGCGTCATGCAGGCAGCGGGCTCAATGCTGAGCAGTGGGACAATTTTCTGCTTACTTACAAGGGCGACGTCGATGCCGCGCTTGCGGGCTATGTCGTTTGGGTCGATCAACAGATTGCAGCGCTCAACGGGGTCCCACCACCGCCCGGAGACTCGAATGTTGCATTGATCGCCAATGAAGCCGATCTTGAGACGATAAATCTGGCGACAATCAAAGCGGAGATGGCACGGCTTGAGCAGCTGATCAGCGCGGACCAAGTCGTTCGCAGTCAGTACGTCGCGCTGTCGAACCGAATTAGCCATGAGAGCGCTGAATTGCGGGAAATCGAGGAGCGCCTCACCGATGCAAAAGGCGCAGCTGAGCGGCGCAAGGTACTTCAGGCCGAACGTGACGCGGCCTATGCCCGGGTTTTTGACGCAATTGTCAGTGAGCAGGCTGCGCTGGCGGCGCTTTATGCGCCCATCATGGCAAGATTAGCAGGGTCTTCCGGAACCCTTCGTAAACTCAGTTTCTCGGTGTCACGCATCGTCGATGCAGCTGGGTGGGCTAACGAAGCCGAAGACCAGCTGATCGATTGTCGGAAAGCCGGCGCTTTCTATGGCCGGGGATCCCTCATCAGTGTAGCCGACACCATGCTCAAACCGGCCTGGCAGTCGGGTACCGCTTTCGATGTGAAAACCGCAATGGCTGAATTCATTGCAACTTACACACGCGATCTGTTTGCCCACGCGCCATATGTCCCGACGCAACATGCAGAATTTCGCGCCTGGTCCAAGCGGTTTGCGCACTGGCTGTTCGACACCCGCCACATCGCGGTCCGTTACGAAATCGCTTATGATGGCGTGGACATTCGCAAGCTGTCGCCGGGTACGCGCGGCATTGTCTTGCTTCTGCTCTATCTCGCTCTCGACGATGACGATGACCGTCCTCTCATCATCGATCAGCCCGAGGAGAATCTCGATCCTCAATCGGTATTCGACGAGTTGGTCCCGCTCTTCATCGCGGCCAAGGCCAAACGTCAGGTTATCATGGTAACGCACAACGCCAATCTCGTGATCAACACTGACGCGGATCAAGTCATCATTGCGGAATCGGGGGCACATGTGAGCGGCGGTCTGCCGCCCATAACTTACGTGGCGGGTGGTCTTGAGGACGAGCATATTCGTCGGGCAGTGTGCGCAATTCTCGAAGGTGGTGAAGAAGCATTTCGTGAACGTGCGCGACGATTGCGGGTTAGGCTGAAACGTTAGTAAGCGTCCGATCAGAACGGCCTCAGGCAGTGGAAAATTCGACAAAAACCGCTAACATTGCGGGCATTTGATTGCCTCTCACGCTCGCCCGATAGCTGCCATCTCAAGTGAGAGCTTGGGATAGCGGTCCATCCAACGCTTGGAGGCAATCCGATCGACAAATATCGGGAGCTTGCCCAACAGGAAGCGCGGAGTTGGACGCAACCGCAATGCAAACAGATCATCTAGACCCAATGGTGCGTTAACCTCCACCGAACCCATGCGTCCGAGCCTAACTGCGACGGCTGTCGCAGTCTCAGGCCAATGCCGCATGGCATCCGACACTGAAGTATAAGGAGCATCGCCATTGCGGAGATGCATTCGGGCTTGGTTTTTCACCGACCATCGCAGGCCGGGCATCGCATTGTGCAGCGCTTGTTCAATGCGATCATCAAGATCGGCTTGCGGCGAGGCTGCTTCAAACCAGATGACATCAACGTCGCCCTTTGGCTCACCAACTTCATACCCGTGAAGATGATCCCAAACGGCGTCGCGGACAAAACCCGCGCCAATCCAGCAATCGGAAAGGTTAAGCGCTGCCACGGCTTCTAGGGCTTTGCACCGCAAGGGGTCGGCAGTTATTAGCGCGCGAAGGATGGTGACCTGATCCATACCAAGGCTGTAACGTCTTCCGTCGATGTCTGCTTCGTCTATTTTGCGCGGGGTAAGCGGACTGTCCGGACTCCCCAACTTTTCAGCCGTTCCGTCAGCTGCGCGCTTAGCGTATATTTGTACCCGTTCTATGTCGCGACCCCATATCGTGTTTCACGGAGCAATGGTTGCGATGGCCTAAATTACGACAAAAGTTCAAAGACCAGCTCGTCGATCTCTGCTGTCTCAGCATTACCTTCGATGGCATTACGAATATCTCTCCTGAGCGCCGCGAAGTGAACGTTCTCCCGAACCTCTACCTCCGCTGCAGCACTACTCGCTAGCGCACCGAGATCGGCGAGCCGAGCTAGCACAGCAACTCTCTCGTCGAATTCCGGTATCGGCAGCTTCCAAACATGCTTATGGATATCACGCTCGTCCTTGCCATAGGACATCAGGGGCCGGACGAAATCAGTCGTTACCGGACTATTCAAAATAGCGCAGAGATAATTAGCTTCCCGATCGGACCTGACGGCGCACCAATATAGCTTGTTGTTCACCACACCCAACGGATCATAAAGCTTTGCCGCAGCGAGGTGCATCCCCGAGCTATTATACACAACCCGCAGCGCCGGGATTGGAAACTGTGCGCTGAGCTTACCCATATAATCCAGCTGGCCCACAAGCGAAAGGCGGACGCTACTGCGACCCGTCTCCCAGGCCGCCTCGCAACGGTCCCACCATTCAGCCAGACCAGGGTAAACCGCGATCTCTTCTCGCTCGCGGAGCAACCGTGTCCCGTCGTGAGGAACGACGCACTCCAGCGGATGCGAATTCCGGTAGGGCAGCAAGGTCTCCCCCGAGTAAAGCGGGTGGAGGAACAACTCTTCGACGACACCTTCTAATGTCGCCATCGCTTTCCACGGCTTCTTCTCGTTAACGCTTCGCGACGACGCGATCGCAACTTGGCCTGCCGCCGCCCCGAGAGGTCCGACAGCCTGCCTTTCAGCGAAAAACATGAACCGCGGTGCCAGGATGGCGCCCTGCCGAAACCGCTCTGAATAGGGCGATCGCGCACCCGTCCTGATCGATACCGCCCCATCGGTAGCAACCAAGTTCGGCTGAACATTGCTAAGCGAGCCCCCCCGCCCGATCCGACCCGAATAGATCACCGCCTCGGTCGGCATGACAGCCGAAATCGCTGGATCGCGCGAACCGAAAATCACGCTCGCCCCGCGAGGAAAGAAGTGCGGCCGCACCCGTCTGAAGTCCCACGAACGCTCGAACCTAATCAGCGTGCGACTGCTCGAAGCAACATAGGCACCCCTCCGGAAACCCTCGTAGTGATCCCGATCCACAACCGCGTTCGGCATCACCAGTCCGAACCTCCCACCGTTACGCAGGTAGAGTTCTACGGCCCGCACGACGAACAACGCCGACAGATCCTGGTGCGTGGCGTTTTCAGCCCCCGCCCACAGCCCTCGTTCCTCCTCCATCGCACGAAAACTCGCCTGCAGCGCTTCGGGCATATGCCGGTACGCCAGCCAAGGCGGATTGCCGATTAGGACATCGACCCTGTTTGCTTCCCTCGCCAACCACATCGGCCGCGCCAAATTCCGGACGTAGTAACTCCAGATGTGGTTGCGCCCCTGATCGTGAAGCTCGCACATTGTCGCAAAGGTTGCTTCGATCTTCGCTCTGGCGTCCGCCGCTACACCGTGCCGCTGAAATACCCCGGAAAGCGATGGCACCCGCGAACTTGGTTCACGCCGTGACGCGAGCTGCGCCAACTCTTCCACCAGCCTGTCGAACGTGCGGGCGTCGGCCAAAAGACGATCCGGGAAGCGCAGCTCGGTCCGAAACAGCTCAGCTGCATCTTCGACCTGCACCACCAAGTCGCCTGCATTCCACAAATTGGTCGACTGCCCATCCCATTGGATCGAATCCCCCAGATAGACAGGAATGAAAATCGGACCTCGTTCGGGATGCCTCAAAAGTTCGGGACCAATCGCGAGCAAATAGGTGACACGCGCAAGCGTCACCGCCACCGGATGCAGATCCATGCCGTAAACTGCGTTGCTGACGCCTGCCAGAATATCGGATACGCTTTGCCCCGCCACCCGCCCGGCCTCGACATAGCGCCGCACAGCGTGGAACAGAAACGTTCCAGACCCGCAGGCGGGATCGAGCGCCCTGGTCGACAGAGGTTCAGCGATAGCCTCTTCGACGACAAGCTGAGCGAGCCAGTCCGGCGTATAATACTCTCCCAACCGTTTGCGCGTCTCGGGCGTTATCACACTCTCATAGAGTGTTTTCAGTACGTCCTGCTCAACCGACGACCATTCGAAGCGAGCAAGCCTGCGCGTCAAAGCGCGCACGAATTCAGGCCCACCGTCCACTTCAAGCGGCCAATCGAAAAAATCCTGTTCGACCACCCCATAGATACTGCTGCGCGTAAAAGCCGTTCCTGCCAGCACGTCATGTGGATCGATCGTAGTGACATCGAGGCCAAGAACCGAGTGCGCGATAATCTCGGCCGAATTCACCAGAAGCGTATGCTCGACGAACAGCTCGTCCGTGTCCTCAAACTGATTCCCGAGCGTCGACGTCAACAACTTGGACCACAGGCCACGCTTCATTCGGACCGTGGGGAGATCGCGATTGGCCTCATAGAGCCCCGCGATCGTAGCCCGGTCGAGAGCGTGCGCGCTGCTGCCAGCGCCGAGCCTGGACGAAATCTCTGCCGAAGTCGCAGGAATGCCCCGAGCGGTCGCAAGAACGCCCTCAAGCCAGACTACCAGGCGCGAGACGTCTGACGACGCTGCATCGAACGAACTCACCGAGCGAAATTCATCCCCGGCGAGATCGTAGCAATGCCACTCGACACCATCAGTCAAAATGCCGACATAGCGCGTTCCAGTCGATCGCGTGCGCTGCTCCACATATCCCCGGAGCTGAACCAGCGCCTCGGCCTTCACCCGCCTGGGGCGCAAATCCTTCTTGATCTCGATTGCGGCTGAACCGATTTCCACATCGATGCGCCGTCCGTCACCAAGTTGAGCTTCGAGGCTAACGATTCGAATATCATCATCGTCAAGCTGTAGCTGCGGTAACAGCAGGAGACCGCGAACATCCGCCTGGATATCGGCTTCCGTGCGGTTGCCTCCGCGATTGATCAAGCGACTGTGAATTTGTTGCGGCAATATTTGGTCCCCTCCTCTCCCCTACGGGATCATACCTCCGCGCGGCATAGCGACAATCATCCCCCTTGTGAATGAACTTCACGCCCAACGCCGACAAGGCCATCAGACCCCGTGAAAGGTGTACGTGAAGCAAAAAGGGCTTGCCCGCAAATAGAGAACTGGTGCTGGTTCCAGCGAAACTGACTCGTGCGCCCGATGAGGGCTGACTCTGCGCAACGGAAGCCTGCCCTTCAGCAAACGACAAGATTTCGGACATTGCCAGCGAGACATCAGGTCTTCAAAAGCGGCCATTGTAATCCGAGGGTGATTTGATGTCTGGCACACCTGCAGCTGAGGTCGAGATTGACGAGAAGCTTGTACGCGCACTCTTGCGCGAACAGCATGCCGATCTTGCTGAATTGCATCTAGAGCTTCTGGACGCAGGTTGGGACAATGCCATGTTTCGGCTTGGAGATGCCTACACCGTCCGCTTACCTCGCCGTTTGGTAGCGGCGAAGCTTTTGCTGAACGAGCAGACATGGCTCCCGTCACTTGCGCCAAATTTGCCTCTCCCCATACCGTCGCCTGTGCGCGTGGGCCTGCCAAATCATTCCTATCCGTGGAAGTGGAGTGTTTTGCCATGGTTGCCGGGGCATGCCGCAAATGAAGAGCCCCCGTGTTCTGATCAGGCGCTCGTATTTGGGCATTTTCTTCGGGCGTTGCACCGGCTCGCGCCCAGCGATGCTCCGGTAAATGAGGTTCGCGGGTGCCCGCTGGCGCATCGAGCAGGAGGCGTAAGCGCCCGCATCGAACAGTTGAAAGCCTCCAATTCTGGCCTTGCCCCTGAAATCGAGATCGCCTGGCATGACGGCCTTAAGGCTCCGGCCTCGCAAAGGGCATGTTGGCTGCACGGCGACCTGCATGCGCGCAATGTGCTTGTCGAAAACGGCAGGATCAGCGCGATTATTGACTGGGGGGATATCACATCTGGTGATGTGGCGACCGACCTTGCGGGGATTTGGGCGTTGTTCGAGGACGCAGAGGCGCGCTGTGATGCGCTGACAGCCTATGGTGCCGACGCGGCGGAGATTGCGCGTGGGCGGGCTTGGGCCGTGAACTTTGGAACGATCCTGCTGCTGACAGGCCTTGTGGACAACCCTCGCCACGCCGCGATGGGCGCTGATACACTTCGCCGGGTTGTCGAAGACGTTTCAGAAAAGTCCTGAGCAGATTCATCGATTGCACAGCTACGCAAAATCTGTCTGCTTTTAGGGATTGCAAGCGCGATACCGGACAGTCAGGACTCCCCAACCTTTCAGGTATTTGCTGTGAGAGCGAAGCAGTTGGCCAAGCTACTCCAGTTGCGGACATTCCCACAACGCGCGTACAAATGGTACCATGATCGAAATCGACGAACGCAAATCCTGGGATCGATCCCGAAACGTGGTGTTGATCGGGCCCGGCGGTGCGGGCAAATCGTCGCTCGGAATCGCGCTCGCCCCGTTGTTGAACCATTGTCTCGTCGATCTGGATGGCGAGTTCAGCCGCCGGATCGGCGATATTGGAGAGTTTCTTCGAGAAGAGGGCTATGAAGCCTACAAGCTGCGCAATTCAATCTTGGCCGAGCAACTCATGTTTGAGCGTGCCGCTCCCACGCTGTTAGTCACCTCTTCGGGTTTCCTCGCAGTCGATAATCCTATGAAGACACTGGAGGCGAACCGGCGCCTCGTGGCAAATTGTTACTCCATCTGTCTGTTGCCCTCGCGTGACCTAGAGAAGGCAGTTGATGTTATTGTCAAACGCCAATCAAGGCGCCCCTTCGCTGGCGATCACGCACATGAGGAACGCACGATCCGCGCGCGTTACTCAGCATATGTGCAAGAAGGCGATCTACTCGTGTTTTCGACCGCTCCCTCAATTGACACGGCCGAGGCGATAGCCCGCCATCTTTCGGGCAAATCGTGACTTCGGCTTGCCCCAACATAGTTGCCGTTCTTGGCCCGCATAGGTTGGATTTAATGTTTGTCGCAAAACTCCTAAGTTTTGCGACAATAAGTCCGATGCCGAGTTTTCTGCATTTGACTGTGTCGCAAAAGTCTGTTGCTAAAGTTGCACGTTTCGATACATATGTGCGACATGTTGATAGGCTATGCACGCGTCTCGACGGACGATCAGGATCTCTCGCTTCAGCGGGTAGCGCTCCTAGGCGTCGACTGCACACGAATCTATGAAGAGAAGATCTCTGGTGCACGCCGGGATCGGCCAGAATTGGCTCGTCTGCTCGATAACATTCGTGCCGAAGACGTGGTTGTTGTCACCAGGCTTGATCGTCTTGCGCGCTCGACCCGTGACCTACTCGAAATCGCAGAGCGATTGAATGAACGGGGAACTGGCCTGAGATCATTGGCGGAGCCGTGGGCCGACACCACTTCCCCCGCTGGCCGCATGGTGCTGACAGTGTTTGCCGGGATTGCAGAATTCGAGCGCGCGCTCATCCACCAGCGCACCAGCTCTGGGCGTGCGGCGGCAAAGGCACGCGGGGTTCGTTTTGGTAGACCTCCAAAACTGACAGCTGATCAAATTGGTCTGGGAAGTCGGTTGGTCAGCGAAGGCACATCAGTGCGAGAGGCGGCCAAACTGCTCAAATGCCATCATGCCACGCTGTATAGAGCCCTCGGGTTGGAGCAGGTACGAGGATCAAATGTCTGAAAATCGCGCAAATTCAATGTGATACCGAATCAAAGCTGTTATTCACCCAATAATATCAATATCTTACTTAGCGGCACTCTTTGCACCTTGGTCACGAGAACCCCGGGTGGCGTCATCGTTGCCCGAACGCATTGTCGCATAGGTCGCAAATAAAATACCCTCGCCGAGCGTGATAGCTTCGGAGGGCTTCCAGTTCGAAAGCGGTTGGATATCGATCGGGATGCCGCCGAGTGCTTTCCAGTCGCGCCTAGCGTCATCGAGCAATGACGCGCTTTCGCTGATCCAGATGTGCTTCCTTCTGCCGCGCAGCCATTGGTCGAGTATGATTCCCGCGATTTGTCTTCCTTTGCCTGCTCCGGTTCCGTCTCCGAGGAAGAAGCCTTGCCGATATGCCTTCCCGGTTTCGGAAGGTTCAAGCGCCAGTGATTTCGAAGAAGGCAGATATTTGCCGGGTAGATATCGTTCATGCGCGTCGCCTGCGAAGACGATTGTTTCCAATTGTGCTGCGCTCAGAATGCGCTTTGCGACGGTTTCGTGCGGCAAATGCGGCACATAGGTTGGTTTCGGCGTTGGTGTTGATCCCATTGCCATCGACTCGACCAGCTTTGACGGGTGTTCTCCGGCCTCGGGAAAAATGACCCTGCTAGGCTTGTATGGCAGGTAGAGGCCGACTTGTTCATCTGTCAGTGCGGGGTTTTCAAGAACTTCATAGCGGACGTCGGCGATTCGGGTTGCCGGTGTCGCAGTCTTGATCACCGGCTTTGTCGTCGGCTTCGATTTGAACCCAGAAAACAGCCCAACTGCTGGTTTCGAGCGTATGATTGTTGTCGATTTCTGCTGCTCTATTATGGGCTTGCGAGCGGGTAAATTTTCGACAATGTCAGAAAATTCGACGGCGCTTTGGCGGTTGAAGGTTGTGCAACTCGCCAAGCCCGGGAATTTGTCGATCACAAGCAGCCTGGTTGCGACAGTTGTGCCGTGCTTGCTGAAACCTTGCTCCAGTCTCAGTGTGGCCTGTAGGGTGCATCCGTTGAGTATTTTTGCAAAAAGCTCGGCGTTCTCGCCTGTGATTTTGAAATTGTCAGGCATGATGGCAATGCATCGACCGTTGGGCGCCAGCGTCTGCAGCGCTGACTGCAGATGACGGGCAGCGGTGTTGCGGTCATAATGACCTTGCTGCCTTGCAAATGGTGGGTTCATGATGATCACTGTCGGTTTGTCGCCGGCGCGCGCATGAATCGTTGCAGCGTCATGTTGTGTGATCTCGGCTTCTGGAAAATTTATACGTAACAGCTCGGCGCGCAGCGGATCGATTTCGTTCAATCGCGTTTTCGCGCCGATCCACATTGCATCGATCGCCAGCAGACCAGTGCCGGCGCTCGGTTCAAGACAAATGTCTTTTGGTCGAATTGCAGCTGCGTTCCAGGCGATCGCAGCCAGCGGAAGCGGGGTTGAGAATTGTTGCAAATCGACCTGGTTTTCTGATCTGACAGTCTGGGTCGGAAACTTGTCGAGAAGATTTGCGAAACGGCTTACGCGGTCTGCAATTGGTCCATCGTCTTTGGATAGCAGCAGCCATTTGACCGTTGCATGTTCGAGCATCTCGAAACTTTCGCGTTGCGACCAGAGGCCGCTCTCGCTTGTCGAGCCGAAGGCACGGGTCATCGCGCTGTTCAATGTCTTTCGGCTGATTGCTTCGCTGTTGCTGATAAGCGCTACGATGTCCGTTGCCGCTTGATCGATTATGGCGGCCTTTATGCCGATTTCGCTTTTTTGGACTGTGGTCATGGAGCCTCCGTGACGCTGCACCTATTGCAGCGCTCAGAGCCTCCTCTCCCCCTTCCCTTTTGGATATTGCGACTAGTCGCTATTCGGAGATTTGCCCGGCCTGTGGTTCGAGATTTTCGAGGCGTGCGTGAAAATGCGGTCGGTAAAGACCGCATATGTCGTCAGGCGAATAGGCGACTTCGTCGCCGGTCAACAGATGGCCGTCGCTGGGTTCGATAGTTATCGGCACATCGAGTGGTTCTTCAAAAAACGTCCCGGTGAGGGGGTTCATGCTCGCAAGCCAGCAAGGGCTGATCGTCATCGGCTTGCTAAGATCGATTTTTATCAGGTCCGTTATAGGCACTATTGCGAAGAGGTAAAAATTGAACATTGAGCTGCAGGCATTTGCAATGATGCTGTTCAGCTTTTCCGGAGAGACGATTGGGTTTCTGCGTGGTCTTTTAGCATGAAGCTTTTCGGTTGCCTCGTGCTGGTTACCGCTCATTCTGCGGAATTCATTTATCGAATAGCCAATCTGGTTGAGTGCAAATTGCAAGTCGGGACTGATGGAGAGTTCTGCCGGTTCGGACCATGGTTTATGGGAATAGATGAGATGATCTTCCAATCCTGCGGTTGATGTGAGTGCGAAAAGCAATTCGCAGCGATCGTGTGAATCGAATAAGTCACTCGCGCGTGATCGGTCTGCATCTTCGGCTCTTTCTTCCCATTCATATCGAATTGCGTCCGTCCATTTGTCGGTATCGCGTTTTCCATGCCGTTCGAGGAATGTCTCCAGATCTGGGCGCACATATTCGCTCCAGGTATATTGGAAGGCTGCACCGCAGAAATGGTCTTCGAGTGCTGCATCCGGGTCTTCTCCGGCACGTTTTGCCCTTAGAATAGTAGATGCATAGCCGTTGCATTCTTTGGCTGAAAAGCTGTCTGAGCGGGAACGCGTGAAGCGTTCATGCGGATAGGCGTCGGCGAGTTCGTCGAGCCAGGCACGGCTTTTTCTTGTCGACAAAAATGAGGCTGGCGAGCGACGGAGGTTGCTTGGGGCAATTTGCGGGATCGAATACATGGGAAGGCCTTTCCTTGGGCTTTGAGGCGCGCCGGTGCGCACCCTCCCCTTCCCCCTTTCCTTTCAGGAAACGCTCTGCGTCTTAAGCTTGCTTGCGCAGAACAGCGGGCACAAAATGGTCTTCGCCCAGTTCAATAATGTTCCAAGGGCTTGCGGCCTGCTCCTTTTGTGATTCTATATATTGTCGAAAAAGGCCAATTGTGATCGACGGTTGCGTTGCACCGGTGGCCTCTTCGTCGGCGAATATTATTTCGGCGAAACGGCTCTTGTATTCGGCGCGGATCGATCTGAATATCTGGATGGATGTGTAGGTCCATATAGCCGCAATGATAATCGCAATCGGCCAATAGCCTGTGGTCCAGGCCTTGTGTGCCCCGACAGAGGCAATGGCCAACCACAAGAGCTGATGTACTGTCCCGGAGATTTCGCGTTGTTTGATTCTCGCGCGCTCCATATTTTTGACGTTGGCGAGAATTGCTCGGCCCTCTTCGAGGTCATTTTCCCGGAAGCATAAGGCTATAGCGTCTGCCATCGATATCCTGTCATTGTCGTCGAGCTGCCAAGCTTCATCCAATGTTTTCGGCTTTGACAGGATCATGTGATCTTCGCTTCGTCGATTGTTGGTTGACACTGTTCCCACGGAAGAAAGCTAACCTTTTGGGCGATCCTAAATCTACTAAAATCATCTTATAAAAATCCCAAGCGTAGCGCGGGAGCTTCCTGATTCTAGTATTCTAAGGATTCACGCCTCTGTCATCCGCAGAAAACCGCGGATAATTGGCCTTCAATATGTGGTTAGGGGCGGTTTGATGTGTGTTTTCGGGTGAGTCGTTATGTGATCTGGGGCGGCTCATAATGTGTTTTCGGGCATCCGATCATTGCAACACCTTCCTTAATTTTTTCGCGAGGTCATTCTTGTTCAGGATCGAGCAGGATCTGGATTAAACCATAAAGCTGTTTCCAGATTAACGCAAAACTGCGACTTTCGGACAATTTGGTAATCCATAAATAGGTGTCTTAACGCAATTATCGGTGCGAGCCCGATTTTTGTAAACCAATATGATGTGCGTCAGCGGTGCCGAAAGCGATCGGCGCTTGACAATTTGAGCGATTTCGAGGAGACAAAGGGTGCTTAGGACTTTTGTCCCTCGAAAAGGCCCTTTCCGTTTCGGTTGGGGTCTTTTCTTTTTTGGTCTAACTGATTTTAAGTCTCCTTTTTTGTTCTGTTGGCTGACCTGCTCGATCCAGGCTGCTATGTCTTGCGTCAGCTCGAAGCGACCACGGCGCTCCGGAATAGTCAAAATATGCACTCCCAACCGGCCCTTCCGCTGTGCTTCACGGAATGCCGCGTTGCTGGAAAAGCCGAGACAGGATGCATGTTAAAGTGCATTGTTTTCATGTGCTTTGGGGCGACAAAGCCTTTTATGTGTGTTTTTGGGCGGGGCGCGTAGCCGGAATGATTTAGCCCTGTTTTTCAATCGATCAGACGTTTCTTCTGCTTCCATTTATATGTGTTTCGGGGCGGAGGCGCTTTTCAAGGCTGATTTTTGGTGTTCTCCGTGCCGCTTAATGTGTGTTTTGGGGCGGCGAGTTTGAAGGCAAGATTCTATGTGTATTTTCTATGTGCGTTTTCGGGCGGCAATGTGCGTTGATTAAAGTGTGGCCTCATAATATGCTCCACATATAAAACAGGGAGCAGAGAATCATGGACCCCGACGCCAAAGATGATGACCTTTTAGCCGAGGAAAATAAAGAGCTTGTTGTCGGACGCACCATGAAAGCCGCCTATCGGGCTACTCTGGAGGGTAATCGTTTTTACCCGAAGGCCGGTGAAATAATCGAAATGCAATTCGTGACCGGCAGCATGACGCTTGCTTCGCGCAAGGTTATGTTGTTGCTTTTGCAGAAGGCTGGCGGCGATGCCGGTGAAAATAAGGTTCATCGGATCACGAAGAAAGAGCTGCGCGGCAGCCACGAAAGCAACGATCGGATTGATGATATTTTCGACAACCTGATGAACGTGAAAGTGAAAATGCGTACGACTTCGTCACGCAATCGCGCTGCAATCATTACATCCCCATTGATCGAGTGGAATATCGAAGAAGTTTCCGACGACGGTATGAGTGTTGTTGAGTATCGTTTCTCGGATGTTGCCAGGCGCGCGATGTTGGGTTCGGATTATTATGCGAAGATTCGTGTCGCGGTTGCGATGGCCTTTCAGTCGAAATACGCAATGGCGCTTTATGAACTCGGGACGCTGTATCTCAACCGGCGAGAGCCTGTGTGGAAATGCACAATCGAGGAGTTTCGCGGATTTCTCGGGCTGCCAGTCAAGATTTATTCCAACTTCGCGCAGCTTCGCCGTGAGGTATTGGCCAAATCCAAGGCAGAAATTGACCAGCTGGCCGATTTCGTGATTGATTGGCAGGAGATCCGCGGTGATGGACGCGGGCGGCCTGTTAAGTCACTAGTTTTGAGTTTTCGGCCGAAAGATGCTTCACTGATCGATGCGGCCGCCGAAGAACTTGACCGACCCAAGGTTGGGAGGATCGCTCGGCGTGACGGGACAGTTGAGGATATTGTGGAATTGCCAAAAGTCGTGGCCATTCAGGACGCTCATTTGTTCCCGCAAACGTCTTTGCATTTTGGGGGTGATCCTCGGATCAATCAAATCGCAGTGGATTTCGGCGGTGGCTGGGACCGCGATATGCTTGCTGATGAGTATCGACGCATGATGGGTGATAAGCTCAAAACGCTCCGCGGCCCTGCCCTGCTTCGGTCTTTCGAGGGATTCTGCAAGCGGTTCGTTGAAACCAGAGGGCGTGCCTAGTTCGGTTGCGATCTAGGTCTGTTTATAGTCCTGATCGTTTTTTGAGCTCTTCGATAGCTTCCCAATAGGATCTGAAATTGTGCTGGTTGGTGAATTCTACAAACCAGTCAATGGTGTCTTCCGGCCCTTTGATGAAGATCGATTTGCTCGGCTTTGCAACAATTCGCCGACCGGTTGATTTTGGAACCTTAGTTTCGAGCTGGCTTCGAAAGCCAAGCCCCTCCCCTGCCCTTTCTGCTGCTGCAGTTGTTTCGTCCGACAGTCTGATTGGTCCTTTGGGAATCCCGCTTAGATCGTTGGCTGCTGTCTCCGTCGATTTGTTGTGGCGCTTGCCAAAACCGAAGTCTCCACTCATCAGTTTAGTCCTTTTCCAATGTCCTTGAGCACTGATATCACTTCGTCTGCGACACCCGCTGCATTGTCGCGCGCGGCCTCTATGTTCGACGTATCTGATGGCTTCAGCTCGTCGAGCGTTGCGGAAAATTCAAATATGTCGCGA
>Ga0075154_10000990_pt1 | contig 21576 bp, 31 predicted proteins | sample JI71714BDNA_FD_70965 | JGI IMG/M metagenome (GOLD analysis project Ga0075154, IMG submission 70965) | Wastewater effluent complex algal communities from Wisconsin, to seasonally profile nutrient transformation and Carbon sequestration -... | ecosystem: Engineered > WWTP > Effluent > Algae...
GGATGATGTACGCGCCAGCAGCTAAATTATCTAAGCTAATTTGGGTTAAATTTTGTCCTGCGGGTATAATTTGCGTGGATTGTATTTGACCTACAGCGTTGATAATCTGTATTTGTACCACTGTTTCCAACAATTCTGCAAACTCTACGTTCAAAACATCCTTAGCTGGATTTGGATAAATCAACAACTCGCTTGTGGGTTGGCTTTGGCGCACGGCGCGTATGTCGCTATAGCTGGTTTTTCCGCTTGGTTCTACCATTTTCAAACGGTAGTAGCTCAACGGATAGGGTTGATTATCTATAAAATAACGCTCGAAAAGGGTTTGTTTTTCGCTGGTGAAAAATTCAGCGATAGGGGAGAAGTTGATAGCATCGCTACTTTTTTCTATCCACATATTAGCAAACTCTTCATCGCTGTTGATAGCGAAATAAACTTGGTTATATTTTTCCACCGCTTTGGCATCAAAAGCTACCAAATAAATAGGCAAAACGCGCGCGCAGGGGTCAGGTGCGTTAAAATTGTTATAATTTACATAACCCGTGCGTATATTTTGGATTAAAAAGTTATTATTGGTATTATTTGCTGCACCTGGAGTTTGTGTGGCTGCTGGGATAAAACTATAGTTGCTACCGCTATTGAACGCACCACAACCGAATATATTACTGCGGGCAGAACCCGAACCTGTAGCCACATTAAAAGAGTTGCCTCCACCCAACTCGGCAGGAAAAGCAGGAAATGGCGCGGTTATAGAACCGTAAGCAAAGCCGTGAAAGAAGCTCAAATCTGGGCGGCGGGTTTGGACGGCATCCGCTGCATTACCAAAACCAATCGCAGCCCAGCTACGGGGCGAATTGGTAGCAGCGGGGGTTGTGGTTTGATAGGTGCAGCCCGTGTAAGTGGTTATAGAGCCTGTAGCGTTTGGCGAGGTCGTACAAACTTCCAAACAAGCGGCAGTATGGGGCAATACATAAACTCTATCATTATTGGCGTCTGTCAAATCGACTGCGGGCAAACTTGCGTCTTTGTCGTCATCGTTATAAATTAATATAATAGAACCCACAGGCACAGCAGCGAAAGTCGCACAGGACGGCGCAATTCTAAAATGCCCAGGCGCAACACCCGTTCCCACGCTAGTTTGGAAGCTACCGTTATTGTCATCAATTATCCAACCGCGCAAATCCACAGGCGCAAGTGGTGCAGCGTTGCTACCAATGACCAACAATTCTATGAACTCTTTTGAGCCGCTTGTGCCATTGCTCATTTCGTTAATAATTAACCCTTGAGCTTGACTGTGAAAAGCACAAGATGCTGCTAAGAGTGCTGTAGCGTAAAACTTTTTCATTGAGAAAAAAGGATAAAGTTGTGATAGTATGTATTTTATGACCGCAAAGGTACGAAAAGTATAACAAACTTTATCATAAAATGCTAAAATTTAACGATTTCTTAAAGTTGGACAATAGCTAAACAATTCAGGGGATTTAATTGTTGTTAGTTTTTAGCTGTTGCAAAATTCCATCCCACAACCGTATCCGTACTTGTAATGCTTCACAAACTGCTGCTGTGGCCAATTCCCATTTTTTGCTATCATTACCACAAAGTTCCGTAACCATTTCCATAGCCAAGTGCGAATGATGCCCGCCATCTACTTCTATATGCCGCTCTAAGTAGTATTTGAACGTGCTAATTTGCTGGGGATTGTTTCTATCCAAATCATTAACTATAGATAAAAACATATCAGGGATTAAATCCTCGCGCCCAAAGGTAAAAACAGCCGCTTGCACATAGGCGGGCGATTGGGTGATAATTCTGAAGGTAAAATTGACAAAATCGGCTATATGTTTTTCTTTTATGGTGGTTTGAATCGCGTCTTGAACGCTTAGACCCGTTTGCAAATGAGCTATTAATTGGTCAATTTGTTTGGTATTTGCTCCACTTTGCCGCATTGCTTTTTGATACAATTCAAAGTGGCTCAAGCGGTTGCCCTGTTCATCCACATCGGATTCTTCGCCTACTACGATTTCATTAATTAGATAGCGGGTGTTGGGCGAACCCACAGGAAGCCAAGGGGTAGAAACGCAGGTAAGTTGGGCTTGCAGGGACTTGAGCAAAGACATAAAATCCCAAACGGCGAAAATATGCGATTGCATAAAAATTCGCACATCGGGTAAGGTTTTAATCTGCGAGTATAAGGGATGTTGAACCAACTGCTGGCGCAAATCGGTAATTTTTTGGCGTAAATCAGCCAAATCAGATTGGGTAATTATCATATTATTAACCTTTTGTTGTCTGCCCAGAGCAGAATTACTAAATTTTGATGTTTTTTGGAACATTAAAAAAAGCAGATTGTTCAAATACACGAGATTGTACAATTAACTTTTTTGGGGACAAAAATTTAATAAAAAGCGTTTTTTTTGCCATTCGGGGAACTTTTTTCAAAAAATGAGAAAAAAAAAGCATTTTTTTTGCAAAAAATTTGGTGGAATAAAAAACAGTTTATACCTTTGCAGCCGCATTGCGCGGATACTGCCTTGGCGGTATTTATTTTACATAAGCATTTCATATTAAGATAAAAGCATAAATTTACAATGCCTACCATCAACCAACTCATTCGTTCGGGACGTGAGCGGGTAGAATACAAAAGCAAAGCGGCTGCGTTAGAGTCTAGTCCTCAAAGACGCGCTGTTTGTACCCGTGTATACACCACTACTCCCAAAAAACCAAACTCTGCTCTCCGTAAAGTAGCTAAAGTGCGCTTGACCAACGGTACAGAAGTTATTGCTTACATACCAGGTGAAGGCCACAATTTGCAAGAACACTCTATAGTGTTGGTGCGTGGTGGTCGTGTAAAAGACCTTCCTGGTGTGCGTTACACTATCGTACGTGGTGCTTTGGACACTTCGGGCGTGGACAAACGTCGCAAATCTCGTTCAAAATACGGTGCTAAACGTCCAAAAGAGGGACAAGCTGCTCCAGTAGGCAAAAACGGCAAACCAGCCCCAGCCAAAAAGAAATAAGCTATTAGTTCAGCAAATTTCTAAACGATAAATTTTTTAAAAAAACTTGTTGAGGTAAAACTTAGAAAAGCTAAGTTTGAAGCGTTGCAAAAGCGACAACAACAAAACACAACTGCTTACATACTCCTTAATTCAAATGAGAAAGCAAAAACCAAAACCGAGAGTCATTAACCCTGACCCTCGCTACAACGATGCTACTGTAGCTCGTTTCGTCAACATGCTCATGTATGACGGCAAAAAAAGCACAGCTTATACCTTGTTTTATGATGCTTTGGAACTCGTAAAAGAAAAACATACTGACGAACCAGAAATAGAAGTGTTCCACAAAGCCCTAAAAAATATCATGCCTTCCGTTGAAGTACGTTCACGCCGTATTGGTGGGGCTACCTTTCAAATCCCAATGGAAATCCGCCCCGACAGACGTATTTCTATTGGTATGAAATGGCTCATCAACTACGCTCGCGCCCGCAGCGGTAAAGGTATGGCTAACAAATTATCTGCTGAAATTCTCGCAGCAGCAAAAGGTGAAGGCGCAGCCGTTAAAAAACGCGAAGATACGCACAAAATGGCAGAATCTAACCGCGCATTCGCACACTTTGCTAATAGATAGTTTGCAAAAAATCCCACACGTATTTTTATTTTTTTTATAATATTATATCTTTGGCTTTAAAAGCCACCCACAAATCATGGCAAAGAAAGACTTATCTTTCACCAGAAACATTGGTATTGCCGCTCACATCGATGCGGGCAAAACTACTACCACTGAACGTATTCTGTACTACACAGGTATCAACCACAAAATAGGTGAAGTACACGATGGTGCTGCAACTATGGACTGGATGCCGCAAGAACAAGAACGCGGTATCACCATCACCTCGGCAGCTACCAAAACTCAATGGAATTGGAAGGACAAAACTTATCCTATCAATATCATTGACACTCCAGGTCACGTTGATTTTACTGTTGAGGTAAATCGCTCTTTGAGAGTTTTGGACGGGTTGGTTTTCTTGTTCTGTGCTGTGAGTGGCGTTGAACCTCAATCAGAAACCAACTGGCGTCTAGCTAATCAATATAGCGTTCCTCGCTTGGGTTTTGTTAATAAAATGGATAGAGCTGGTGCTGACTTCTTTAAAGTTGTAAGAGAAGTTAAAGAAATGTTGGGCACTGAAGCCATTCCTATGCAAGTACCTATTGGTTCGGAAGAATCATTCAAAGGCGTTATCGACTTGGTACTTAACAAAGCTTTGGTTTGGGATGAAGCGAGCAAAGGTATGACTTATACCGAAATTCCTATCCCTGCTGATTTGCAAGAAACAGTAGATACTTATCGCGAAAAATTGTTGGAAGCAGTAGCTGAATACGATGAAACGTTGATGGAGAAATTCTTCGAAGACCCTAATTCAATCAGCGAAGAAGAAATCCGCACAGCTGTTCGCAAAGCAGTTATCGATGCCAAATTCGTACCTATGTTCTGCGGTTCATCTTTCAAAAACAAAGGTGTTCAAGCGGTTCTAGATGCAGTTTGCGCTTACTTGCCAAGCCCACAAGACAAAGAGGCGGTAAAAGGTACTCACCCTGACACAGAAGCGGAAATCAACCGCCGTCCAGATGTAGACCAACCTTTCGCTGCGTTGGCGTTCAAAATCGCTACTGACCCATTCGTAGGTCGTTTAGCGTTCTTCCGCGTATATTCTGGTGCTTTGGATAAAGGTTCTTATGTATTGAACACCCGTTCAGGAAGCAAAGAGCGTATCTCTCGTTTGTACCAAATGCACGCTAACAAACGCCAAGAAATGGACAGAGTGGAAGCGGGCGATATTGCAGCAGCAGTAGGGTTTAAAGATATCAAAACTGGCGATACACTTTGCGCAGAAGATAATCCCATCATTTTGGAAAGTATGGTATTCCCCGAGCCAGTTATTGGTTTGGCGGTAGAACCAAAAACAACCAAAGACTTGGAGAAATTGGGTATGGCACTCGCTAAATTGGCAGAAGAAGACCCCACTTTCCGCACCAACTATATCGAAGAATCTGGCCAAACAGTTATCTCTGGTATGGGTGAGTTGCACCTCGAAATCATCGTTGACCGTTTGCGTCGCGAGTTTGGGGTAGAAGTAAACCAAGGCGCACCTCAAGTAAACTACAAAGAGGCACTAACCAAAAACTATACTCACCGCGAAAAGTTGAAAAAACAATCTGGTGGTTCAGGTTTGTTTGCTGATATGGAGTTTGAAATCGGGCCTGCTGATGAAGAATTCTTGCAAAGCGACGATTACAAATCAGGCAAGAAAAAATTGCAATTTGTATGGAACATCGTTGGGGGTTCAATCGACAAAGTGTACATTCCGTCTATCAACAAAGGTTTTACCGAGATGATGAACGATGGCGTTTTGGCAGGTTATCCTATCGAAGCGATGAAAGTGCGCGTTTTCGACGGTTCTATGCACTCTGTAGACTCTAAACCAGTTGCGTTTGAGTTGTGTGCCAAAGAAGGTTTCCGCGCAGCAGCCAAACACGCGTCTCCAGTATTGATGGAGCCTATTATGAAATTAGAGGTTGTTACCCCTGATGATTACACAGGTTCTGTTATTGGCGACCTTAACCGCCGCCGTGGTATGATAAAAGGACAAGATATGAAAGGCAACGCTGTGGTAATCAAAGCAGAAGTTCCTCTTTCTGAAATGTTCGGTTACATCACTGATTTGCGTACCAACACTTCTGGGCGCGCATCTTCTGTAATGGAGTTCGACCACTACGCACCAGCACCAGCCAACATCGCCAAAGCGGTGATTGAAAAAGTAAAAGGCGCAGCTGTATAATTCTGAACAAAAAAGCTACTTTTTGAATAGAACACAACACCCGCTTTTCTTTGCGGAAAAGCGGGTTATTCTATCCAATAATTAGCCAACAATTTATAAAATTTTATCAACATCTTCTAAACGAGGCATGAATCAAAAAATTCGCATCAAACTTCGTTCCTACGACCACAGCTTGGTAGACAAATCTACAGCTAAAATCGTTAAAACAGTTCGCAACACAGGCGCAGTTGTTACAGGACCGATTCCGCTGCCCACCGACAAAGAAATTTTTACTATCTTGCGTTCCCCGCACGTTAATAAAAAGTCGCGTGAGCAATTTCAACTCCACACCCACAAACGCTTAATCGAGATTTATAGCTCTACAGCTAAAACCGTTAGCGCGTTGGAAAAATTAGAACTTCCAAGTGGCGTGGATATTCAAGTAAAACTTATGTAATTAACCTCACAAAACGCAACTTTTTATCGTGAAAGGATTATTAGGACGCAAAGTAGGTATGACTAGCATCTACAACGCTGCTGGTCAAAGCGTAGGTTGTACCGTTATCGAATTGGGACCTTGTGTCGTTACACAAGTGAAAACCACCGAAACTGATGGTTACAACTCCTTGCAAATTGGCTTCGCAGAAGCCAAAGACAAAAACACAACTCAACCCCTAAAAGGGCATTTCAAAAAAGCCAATACTAGCCCCAAACGCAGAGTTCAAGAGTTTCGCGACTTTGATATCAGCAAACAATTGGGCGATACCATTACTGTTAACGATATTTTCGCAGAAGGCGATGCTGTTACTGTAGTAGGTGTTAGCAAAGGTAAAGGTTTTCAAGGTGGTGTGAAAAGATACGGATTTTCTGGTGTAGGTGACCAAACTCACGGTCAACACAACCGTCTCCGCTCTCCTGGTTCTGTCGGGGCATCATCTTATCCCTCAAAAGTATTCAAAGGCCAACGTATGGCTGGACGTACAGGCGGCGACCAAGTTACAGTTACCAAACTTAAAGTGGTTAAAATTTTCGCTGAGCAGAACCTTATCGTTGTGAAAGGTGCAATCCCTGGTCATAAAAATTCATTCGTTACAGTCAAGAAAAAATAAAAATCATGAAACTCCCTGTTTATAACATAGACGGACAAAGCGTAGGTAGAGAAGTTGAACTACCCGCTAGCGTGTTTGGGCTTGAACTGAATGAACAAAGCGAACACGTAGTTTACCTTGCGGTAAAACAATACCTCGCCAATCAAAGACAAGGTACGCACAAATCAAAACAACGCAACGAAATCCACGGTTCTACCCGCAAATTGCACAAACAAAAAGGTACAGGCGGTTCTCGTAAAGGTAATATCAAAAACCCTCTATATCACGGTGGTGGTCGTGTATTCGGCCCTCAACCTCGCGATTACGAGCAAAGATTGAACAAAAAGGTAAAACGCTTGGCGCGTAAATTCGCTTTGACCGCCAAAGCACAACAAGGCCGTATTGTGATTGTAGAAGATTTTAAAATGGAAGCTCCCAAAACTAAATCTTATCTACAATTTTTGAATAGTGTAAAAGCTGGCGATGTAGCTATCAGCTCAGGCAAAAGCGTTTTGGTTCTCAATCCAAGCCTCGCACCTGTAAAACCTACAGCACCTCGCTTCCCACAGCCTCCTCGTGGAGCTAAAAAACGCGCTGCTTTCGCTGATAAAGTAAAAGCATACATCGTTGCTCGCCAAGAGTACAAAACTGCCCTCGCTACTTACGAAGCTAACAAAGCCGCAGCAGAAGCAGCAGTTGCACAGACTTATGGCAACATCCACTTGTCAAGCCGCAATATTCCCAACGCAAAAACTGCTCACGCTAACTTGCTAAACACTTACGACATTATGAATACCAAATTTTTGGTATTGTCAGAAAGTGCATTGCAACACTTGAGCAATGCTTTGAGCTAAGCGGATAGGCTAATTTTTGTAACACTTTCAAAAAAAAAATCATGCCAAAAGTTATTCTTATCAAACCGCTTCTCTCTGACAAAAGCACTCAATTGGCCGAAAACTACAAATTGAATCAATTCACTTTCGTAGTGAATAGAGATGCTAACAAAATTGAGATTAAACAAGCAATTGAAGCGCAATTTGGGGTAAATGTACTGGCTGTTAATACTTCTGTTCGTCCTGGCAAAACTCGCAGCCGCGTGATTAAAGGACGCCAAACTTCTGGACGCAAAGCTCCAATTAAAAAAGCTTTCGTTACTCTCCAATCTGGCCAAACTATCGACGGTTACTATGGAGAAGAAGCCACTGAAGAAGTACCACAAGACAATACAGCAGTAGCAAACGCTTAATCTAAAACACAAACCATATAGGCACGAACCTGATAAATTCGTAAAAAATGTCAGTTAAAAAATTTAATCCACTTACTCCGGGGACGAGACACCGTATTGGTAATACTTACGAAGAAATTACCTCTGACACCCCCGAAAGAAGCCTTCTTGCTGGTAGAAACAATCAGCACGCTGGTAGAAACAATCAAGGGCGCAGAACTATGCGCTATCGTGGAGGCGGAAACAAAAAACAATTCCGTATTATCGATTTCAAACGCAAACAGGATGGTATCGAAGGCTTGGTAAAAGCTATCGAGTATGACCCCAACCGCACCGCTTTCATCGCTTTGATTTATTATCCTAACGGGGTAAAATCTTATATCTTAGCTCCTGATGGATTGAAAGTAGGCGCAACTATCCGCTCAGGTTCAAATATCGCTCCCGAATTGGGCAACTCTTTGCCTTTGAGCGAAATACCTTTGGGTACAACCGTTCATAATATAGAAATCACCCCAGGACAAGGTGGTGCGTTGGTGCGTAGTGCTGGCGTTTCTGCTCAAATCCTCGGACGTGATGGCAAATATGTGGTGATAAAAATGCCTTCAGGCGAAACTCGCTTGATATTAGGTACTTGTAGAGCAACCGTTGGTACAGTTTCCAACCCCGACCATAACCTAGAACAATTGGGTAAAGCAGGCCGCAAACGCTGGCTTGGACGCAGACCTCGCAACAGAGGTGTGGCGATGAACCCAGTAGACCACCCAATGGGTGGTGGTGAAGGACGTGCATCGGGCGGACACCCACGCAGCCGCAAAGGGCTTAAAGCAAAAGGGTTTAAAACTCGCAGCCCTCGTCGCTATTCCGATAAACACATCATTGCACGTCGCAAAACCTCCAAAAAATAACATTCTAACGCATGGCACGCTCATTAAAAAAAGGACCTTACGTTCATCACAAACTTTGGGCAAAAGTGGAAAAATCCAAACAGTCCAAAAAGAAAACGGTTATCAAAACTTGGTCGCGTAGTTCAATGATTGTTCCTGACTTCGTTGGGGAAACAATCGCAGTACACAACGGCAAGTCTTTTATCCCTGTGTATGTAACCGAAAATATGGTAGGGCATAAACTTGGCGAGTTTTCTCCCACCCGCACGTTCAGAGGTCACTCTGGCAATCGCAAAAAGTAACATCGCCCATTCTTAAAACAACCATAGAATTCATTATATAAGTCATGGAACAACAAACAGGCTTCGTGCATGCTGTCGCAAAACTCAAAGGTTGCGGTATGTCTGCTCGCAAAATGCGCTTGGTGGCCGATATTATCAGAGAAGTACCCGTAGAAAAAGCATTGGGTATTCTCAAATATACTCGTAAAGAGGGCGCAATCTGGTTGTCTAAATTATTAACTTCTGCTATTGCCAACTGGCGAGTAAAAACAGGAGAAGAACCAGAAGAATTTGGACTAAATCTTAGCAGTATTTGGGTTGACCAAGCCCCTGCTCTCAAACGTTTCCGCCCAGCTCCTCACGGACGCGCTCACCGCATCCGCAAACACTATTGCCACGTAACTTTGCAAGTAACCAATAGCCGCGCTATTGAAAATACTAACAAAGAACAAGCTAATGATGTGGAAGTAGCTGACGAAACTACAGCAACCTTAGGATAATTAACCACCATATTTTAACAACAATATCATAATGGGACAAAAAACAAACCCCATCGGCAACCGATTAGGTATCATTCGCGGCTGGGATTCTAGCTGGTTCGGTGGCAACGACTTTGCTGAAAAAGTGGTTGAAGACCAAAAAATCCGCCAGTTTTTAATCGCTAGCATTGAAAAAGGTGCAGTAGCACGCGTCGTTATCGAACGCACTCGCAAAAGAGTAACTGTTACTATCCACACTTCTCGCCCTGGTATCATCATTGGTAAAGGTGGTCAAGAAGTAGATGCGTTGCGCGAAAAACTCAAAAAAATGACGGATAAAGATGTTCAAATCAATATCCACGAGGTTCAAAAACCCGAACTCAACGCAACTATCGTAGGCGAAACCATCGCCAAACAAATTGAAGCGCGTATCAACTACCGCAAAGCTATCAAAACTGCAATTCAATCCACTATGAGAATAGCAGAGGGGATTAAAATCCGTATCTCTGGACGTTTGAATGGTGCTGATATGGCACGCGAAGAAGAGTTTAAAGAAGGCAGAAGCCCTTTGCACACTTTCCGCGCTGATATCGACTATGCAGTAGCAGAAGCACAAACCGTTTACGGAAAACTTGGTATCAAAATTTGGATTTGTAGAGGTGAAATTCTCAAAAAAGTAGATTTCTCTGACTTGACTGGCAACAGCAACTACAAAGACAACAATCAAGGTAACCGCGAACAACGCAACGAAGGTAACCGCGAAAGACGCGATGGCGGAAGAGAAAGACGCGGCGATGGCAACCGCGAAAAACGCGATGGTGGCAACCGCAACAATAATCGCGGCGGTGGCGACAAAAACAAGCGCAAATAATTTTTCGCAAAAAAAATAACTTTTTTTTTCAAAACTTTATGCAATCATAAAGTAATTCGTATCTTTGCCCCCGCTTTTGAGCATAACTTTCTAATCCATTAGGAAGTTATGCTTTTATATCCAAAAATATACACAAAAACGGAGCATTTTTAATTCACTGGCATAATTACAAACTCAAATGTTACAGCCAAAAAGAACAAAATATCGCAAAGCGCATAAAGACCGCATTAAAGGTGTAGCACATCGCGGCACTGAGGTAGCTTTTGGCACTTTTGGACTAAAATCCTTAGAACCTTGTTGGATTACCAACCGCCAAATAGAAGCTGCGCGTATCGCGATGACGCGTTATGTAAAACGCGAAGGTAAAATGTGGATACGCATATTCCCTGACAAACCAATTACCAAAAAACCTGCTGAGGTGCGTATGGGTAAAGGTAAAGGGGCTGTGTCTCACTACGTAGCCGTTGTACACCCCGGCCGCATTCTTTTTGAAATGGACGGCGTTCCACGCCAAATCGCAATGGAAGCACTCCGCTTGGCAGCAGCCAAGTTGCCTGTACTTACCAAAGTGGTGGTGAGAACAGACTTTGTTGATTAAAAACGATTAAGCAACCAAACCTAGTCATGGCTAATAAAATCGAAGTTCAAAAATTGAACACAGAAGAGCTAAAAAGCGAACTTTCTACTCTTCAATCTCACCTACAATCTCTCCAATATCGCAACGCAATCACTCCTCTTGCCAATGGCAGCGAAATTCCCGCTACCCGCAGACAAATAGCAAGAGTACTTACAGAATTGCGCGGCCGCGAGTTGGCAGAATTGGCAAAAACAGGCAACTTGAAACGCGACAAACTGACTGCTCGCCGTCGCCGTATGAAAAAAGCCTAATTTTCTAAACTATCAAAATAGGACTTGTCCTTACCTAAAATGGCAGAATCAGTTCAAAGAAACATGCGCAAACAGCGTATTGGGGTAGTAACAAGCAATAAAATGGATAAATCAATCGTGATTTCCGTTGAGCGCAAAGTAAAACACCCTATCTACGGCAAGTTTGTCAAAAAAACCAAAAAATTTATGGCGCACGATGAAAACAATGATTGCCGCATCGGTGATATTGTACGCATCATGGAAACTCGCCCTCTTAGCAAAAACAAATGCTGGAGACTTATCCAAATTGTTGAACGCGCTAAATAATCTCATCACAAAACAGTCATGATTCAACAAGAAAGTAGACTAAAAGTAGCTGACAATAGTGGTGCAAAAGAAGTACTTTGTATAAAAGTACTCGGTGGTACTAGCCGTCGCTACGCTTATATCGGCGATGTTATCGTCGTTACCGTCAAAGATGCAATGCCTGGCGGTAAAATCAAAAAAGGTACAGTAGCCAAAGCTGTTATTGTACGCACTCGTAAAGAAACTCGCCGCAAAGATGGAAGTTATATCCGTTTCGACGACAACGCGGTGGTTATTCTTAACGCCTCTCTCGAGCCAGTGGGTAGCCGCTTGTTCGGGCCTGTAGCGCGCGAATTGCGCGAACGCGATTTTATGCGTATTGTTTCATTAGCCCCCGAAGTTTTGTAAAAAAACATTATCATGGCATACAAAAAAGAAATCACGCCTGTAAAAATCCGTATTAAAAAAGGTGACACCGTCCTAATTTTGTCTGGCGATGACAAAAACAAAACAGGCGTTGTTAAAGAAGTTATACGCGAAAAATACAGAGCCATCGTAACTGGCGCAAATATGGTAAAACGCCACGTTAAACCCACCGCAGAACGCACAGGCGGTATTGAAGAACGCGAAGCTAGTATTCACATTTCCAACTTGATGCTTGTAGACGCAAACGGCGTAGCAGGTAGAATTAAATCAGAAGTTGTGGAAGGCAATAAAGTGCGTATTTCCAAAAAAACGGGCGCAGTTATAGCCGACCCGTACAAGTCCAACAAATCCGAAACTCCGCAAGCATAATCAACTATGACATACGAAGCGAGACTTAAGTCTAAGTACAAAAAAGAGGTAGTAGGCAAACTAATGGAAAAATTCAAATATCAATCCATTATGCAAGTGCCTAAATTGGTGAAAATTTGCATCAATCAAGGCGTTGGACAGGCTACTTCCGATAAAAAATTGACCGACTCTGCTGTAGAAGAAATTTCTACTATCACAGGACAAAGAGCGGTAAAAACTACAGCCAAAAAAGCAATCTCCAATTTCAAATTGCGCGAAAATATGCAAATCGGGGTTAGAGTTACCCTTCGCAGTGAGCGTATGTACGAATTTATGGATAGATTGTTTAATGTGGCTCTTCCTCGCGTGCGCGACTTCCGCGGCGTAAACGAAAAAAGTTTTGATGGAAGAGGCAACTACACATTGGGTATTACCGAACAAATCATTTTCCCAGAAATTGATTTGGACAAAGTTCCCCGCATCACTGGTATGGATGTTACTTTCGTAACTACAGCCAAAACTGATGCTGAAGCCTTGGAATTGCTCAAATTACTTGGTATGCCTTTCAAATCCTAATCATTATCTAATCGTTTAGCAACACAATCTTATGGCTAAGAAATCAGTTATCGCTCGCGAACATAAAAGAGAACGCATCGTAGCTAAATACGCAGAAAAACGCCAAAAACTCAAAGAAGAAGGCAACTACGATGAATTGGATAAATTGCCCCGCAATTCTAATCCTATCAGACTTCGCAATCGCTGCGGACTTACAGGCAAACCACGCGGTTATATGCGCCGTTTCGGCCTATGCCGCAATCAGTTCCGCGATTTGGCACTTGCAGGCTTAATACCAGGTGTAACCAAAGCCAGTTGGTAATTTTTGGCAATACAGCCGCCTTTCACTCTAACATTCAAAATTAGCTTACGCATCTCTGCGCTTTACAGAGCCTAGCCAAGCAGCCCAGATAAGGTAAGCAATTAAACATCTAGCTTAAAATGGCTTTAATTTCAGACCCAATTGCGGATTATATCATCAGACTTCGCAATGCGCAAATGGCAGGACACAGAATCGTAGAAATTCCGTCCTCCAAACTCAAACAAAGAATTACTGAGATTCTTTACAACGAGGGCTATATTCTAAGATACAAATTTGAATCTTTGCCCAACAACAAAGCTGTTATCCAAATCGCTATTAAATACGACTTGGACACCAAACAGCCCACTATCAAACACATGAAACGCATCAGCAGACCAGGCTTACGCCGTTATGTAGGTTCTGACAGTTTGCCTAGCGTTATCAATGGATTGGGAACAGCTATCATTTCTACCTCTAAGGGGCTTTTGACTGACAAAGCTGCACGTAAAGAAAATGTAGGTGGCGAGGTTCTATTCTATATTTATTAACCTGTGGTATTACAAATTTTATTTTTGTCAGCACCCATAAAAAAAATATCAAAATGTCTCGTATAGGCAAACTCCCAATCTCTATCCCAGCAGGCGTAACCCTCAAACAAGACAAAAATGTCGTTACTGTAAAAGGGCCAAAAGGTGAGCTTACTCAAACTATAGCTGACTCCGCCATTACCGTCAAAGTAGAAAATAACACAGTCGTTGTAAATCGTGAGACCGAACAAAAACGGCATAAATCTTTGCACGGGCTTTATCGTATGCTTATCGCCAATATGGTGAAAGGCGTTACCGAAGGGTTTAAATCTGTGCAAGAATTGGTAGGTGTGGGTTACCGCGCCTCCAATACAGGGCAACTGCTTGAGCTTCAATTAGGCTTCTCGCACCCGATTATGTTCGTTCTTCCCAAAGAAGTGAGCCTCAAAACCGAAACGGTAAAAGGGGAAAACCCCAAAATTATTTTGGAATCTATCGACAAGCAATTGCTTGGTCAAGTAGCTGCCAAAATTCGCTCCTTCCGCAAACCTGAACCTTACAAAGGCAAAGGTGTGCGCTTCTCTGGTGAAGTGGTTCGCCGCAAAGCGGGTAAAACGGCTTCTAAATAATTCTAACCTGTTATTTTATTTCCAAGTTCATTCTTTTCTAAAATATGAGCATTGTAACCAAAACAGCTCGTCGGACGAAAATTCACTTGCGTATTCGCAACAAAATATCTGGTACGCCAGCTCGTCCACGCCTCTCTGTTTTTCGCAGCAATAAACAAATCTACGTGCAATTAGTAGATGACCTCGCAGGACATACCTTGGTGTCTGCTTCTTCTCGCGAAGAAAGTGTAGCCACCCTTAAAGGCAACAAAAGCGAAATCTCTCGCGCAGTAGGCAAATTATTGGCAGAAAAAGCCCTTGCGGCTGGTATTAGCGCAATCGTTTTTGACCGTAGTGGTTATTTGTACCACGGACGCGTTAAAGAATTGGCTGATGGCGCACGCGAAGGCGGACTTCAATTCTAAACTTTTCTTTATCAACGCATAACATGGCAAAGAGAAATAATAACCAAAAGGATAACAATCAGCCCCAACAACCTAAAGCTGAATCCGAATACAAAGATAAATTGGTTGCCCTCAACCGCGTAGCCAAAGTAACCAAAGGCGGTCGTACATTTAGCTTCGCTGCTATCGTAGTGGTAGGAGACGGCAAAGGTAAAGTAGGACAAGGCTTGGGCAAAGCTCGCGAAGTATCAGCAGCTATCACCAAAGCTATCGACGACGCTAAGAAAAATATGGTAGCTGTTCCTGTATTGAACGGAACTATACCCCACGAGCAAAAAGGAAAATATTGTGGTGGCAACGTCTATATACAACCAGCAGCCGACGGTACTGGTATCATCGCTGGTGGTGGTATGCGCGCTGTATTTGAAATGGCTGGTGTTCATAACGTATTGGCCAAATCAACAGGTTCTTCCAACCCTCACAATGTGGTAAAAGCAACCATCGACGCGCTTAGCAAATTGCGCTCACCTTATATGGTAGCACGCCAACGCGGTATCAGCCTTGATAAAGTGTTTAACGGTTAATTAACAATCCTATCCCTCATCAATCATGGCAAAAATTAAAATTACTCAGGTAAAAAGTATGATAGGCCGCCCTCACAGACAAAAAAACACGGCTATCGCTTTGGGGCTTACTCGCGTGGGCATTACCAGAGTACACGAAGCAACCCCCCAAATTTTGGGTATGGTGGCTAAAATTAAACACGTACTTTCAGTAGAAAACGCAGAATAATCAGTTTTCTACCATTCCACAACACAAATTAAATCTCTCGCGATATAATGGAACTCCATAACCTCAAGCCGATAGCTGGTTCTAATAAATCCAACACGCGTCTTGCTCGTGGGCAAGGTTCGGGCAAAGGCGGTACTGCTACCCGCGGTACAAAAGGTAATAAATCCCGCGCTGGACACAAAAACAAACGTAAATTTGAAGGGGGACAAACTCCCATCCAAATGCGTTTGCCTAAACGTGGTTTCAACAATCACCAACGTTATCAAAGCTATAACGCTTCTGAATACGTACCCGTGAATGTAGATGATTTGCAATACTTTGCAGAACAATTGAACACCAACGTTATAGATGCTAATGTATTGTACCAAGCTGGTGTGATTAAAAAAGAACAACACTATAAAGTATTAGCTGACGGGGAAATTACCAAAGCTTTGGACGTAACTGCTTATAGATTTTCTGAAAAAGCAAAACAGGAAATTCAAGCAGCTGGCGGAAATGCTTTCTATTTCTTCAAACTTAGCCAAATACAAGGTATTGTACACAAATACCACCTCAAATTTGTCAATCCCAAAACTATAGCTACTTATTTCGATTATGTCAAAGAAACTGACAAAATCCATGTAGAAGCTGAAGGTGATTTGACCCTTACTTTTGATTTGCACGTTCATAAAATATCTGCTGAAGCCCAAGCGCAAGTAGAAGCAAAAGGCGGCAAAGTTACCATTCTCTAACCCGAGACGGAGAGGCGGAAAAGTTGACTAAATTAACTTTTCCCCCTTTTTGGCGGGTAGTTTATATCTCAATTCCCAACCAATGAAAGAATTTCTAAACAATGTCCAAGCGGCTTGGAAAATAGACGAGCTTAGAAACAGAATCATCTTGACTATTACCATGCTCATCGTTTATCGCTTGGGTAGTTTTGTGATTTTACCGGGCATCAATTCAATTGAGCTTAAAAAACAAATGCTACAGGGAGCAGGCGAAGGCAGCCTTTTAGGTTTGCTAAATGCTTTTACGGGCAACTCGTTCGCTTCAGGGGCAGTGTTTGCTTTAGGGATTATGCCTTACATATCGGCTTCTATTATTGTGCAGTTGTTGGGCTTTGCTATCCCTTATTTTGCTCGCTTGCAACGCGAGGGTGAAAATGGTCAGCGAAGAATGAACCAAATCACGCGGATTATTACTATAGCTATAGCCATAGTTCAAGGTTCGTTTTATTTGACTTCTATCAATAGTGCCGCTATTGCCACTTCTGTCCCTGCTGGAATATTTTGGCTGGGCAACGTAATTCTGCTAACAGCTGGTACAGTGTTTTGTATGTGGTTGGGAGAACGGATTACGGACAAAGGAATTGGAAACGGTACATCTTTGCTTATCACTGCGGGTATCATCAACTCCTTACCCAAAAGTATTATAGACGAATTTACCATAAAAGTATTTGGTGGTCAAAATGGTGGTCCTATTTGGTTTGTGGGCGAAATTGTACTATTGGTTTGTGTGGTTATTGCCACAGTAGCGTTGGTACAAGCGGTTAGAAAAATACAAATCCAATACGCCAAACATATGATAGGCCGTTCCGAAATGCCAATAGCTGAAGGTTCATTAGACCGCAACCATTTGCCAATCAAATTGAATGCAGCTGGGGTTATGCCAATCATCTTTGCGCAGGCTTTGATGTTCATTCCTACTGCTATTTATGGCGCGGTTACTGATGCCAATTCTAGCCCAGATACGGGTAGTTTCTTGTTCCAATTGACTCAATATGGCTCTTGGCAATACAGTGTGGTGTTCTTTGTTTTGGTAGTTGTTTTTACCTACGTTTATACCGCATTGGTAGTCAATCCACAACAATATGCCGAATTCTTAAAACGTCAAAATGCTTATATTCCAGGGGTAAAACCTGGAGCTGAAACAGAAGAACACATAGACACGATAACCAGCCGTATTACTTTCCCTGGTGCTGTGGCTTTGGCAGCAATCGCTATTCTTCCAGCAGCAGCAGGCGCGTTTAATGTAGGCAGTGGATTTGCGCTGTTTTTTGGGGGAACTTCACTGCTGATTTTGGTGTCGGTGATTTTGGATACTCAACAACAAGTGAAAAATTATTTGTTATCAAATGATTACGAAAACTTGATTAACACAGGTAGAGCCAAAGATGCAGCCAATACCGTTACCAGCAATACATCTGTTTAAAATCTGAGCTTTTTATAATTTTTTTTCTGAATTATTATAAAAAAATTATGTGGTTTGGCAAATAAATTATACCTTTGCCGCCCGAAAATCAAATCAAATGTCTAAACAAGACCTTATCCGCCAAGACGGAGAAATTACCGAAGCACTATCTAATGCTATGTTCCGCATCAAATTAGAAAATGGGCATATCATTATCGCTACCATTTCGGGCAAAATGCGTATGAATTATATCCGCATTCTCCCAGGCGATAAGGTAGCGGTAGAAATGTCTCCTTACGACCTTACTCGCGGGCGCATTATTTATCGCTACAAATAACAACAACTTCAAACCACAATCATGAAAGTTAGACCTTCCATCAAAAAACGCTCAGCCGATTGCCAAATCGTGCGCCGCAAAGGCAAACTCTATATCATTAACAAAAAAAATCCTAAATTTAAACAACGCCAAGGACAATAGTTCTAGCGGGTTTTAAACACAACCAATCACTATGGCTCGTATATCAGGAGTGGATTTACCCAAAAATAAAAGGGGTGTTATCGGGCTTACTTATATTTATGGTATAGGCAAGTCTTCTTCTCAAAAAATTCTTGCAGCAGCAAACATTGACGAATCTGTGCGTGTAAAAGACTGGACAGACGACAATATAAAAGATATTCGCCGCATTTTGGCTGATGATTTTAAAGTGGAAGGCCAACTCCGCTCTGAAATTCAATTGAATATCAAACGCCTTATGGACATCGCTTGTTATCGTGGCTTGCGCCACCGCAAAGGCTTACCCCTACGCGGACAACGCACTCGCACCAACTCACGTACCCGTAAAGGTAAACGTAAAACAGTGGCGAACAAAAAGAAAGTTAGTAAATAATAAACTAAATCTTTACAGATTATTATGGCAAAAGCGAATCAATCGGCTGGTGCAAAAAAAGTCAAAAAGAAAAATGTGCGCGTAGAACCTCAAGGCGAAGTTCACATACAAGCATCTTTCAACAATATCATCGTTACGATGACCAATAAAGCTGGACAGGTTATCTCTTGGGGTACTGCTGGTAAAGAAGGTTTTAGAGGCTCCAAAAAAAATACTCCATACGCAGCTCAATTGGCAGCCACTAGCGCAGCCAAAGAAGCTTATGATTTGGGTATGCGCAGCTGCGTGGTTTTTGTAAAAGGACCAGGCGCTGGACGTGAGTCTGCTATCCGTGCGGTTGATGCTGTTGGTATCAAAGTAACTTTGATTCAAGACATCACCCCCATGCCTCACAATGGTTGCCGCCCTCCCAAAAAGAGACGCGTCTAATTTTATCCCATTAACCTCTAATCTCATCTTTATTTTAGAATGGCACGTTATAACGGTCCCAAAGTCAAAAAAGCGCGCGCACTTGGCGAGGCTATATTTGGCTACAATAAATACTTCGAACGCAAAAAATACCCTCCAGGCCAACACGGAGCAGCCAAACGCCGCAAACAGCGTTCTGACTATGCTATCCAATTGTCCGAAAAACAAAAAGCAAAATATACCTACGGTGTGTTGGAGCGTCAATTCCGTCGTTTGTACGATATGGCAGCCCGCAAATCTGGCGTAACTGGCGAAATTCTACTCCAATTGTTGGAAGCTCGCTTGGATAACGTGGTGTATCGCTTGGGTATTGCTAAATCTCGCGATGCAGCCCGCCAAATCGTTGGACACAAACATATCGCTGTGAATGGTGTTGTTACCAACATCCCTTCATATATCCTCAAAGCAGGCGACGTAGTTTCTGTTCGCGGTAAGTCCCTTAACCACCCCGCTATCGAAGCTTCTATAGCAGATAACGCTAAAGATGCAGGCAAATATAGCTGGTTGGCTTGGAACAACGACAAAAAACAAGGTATTTACCTAAACAACCCAACCCGCGATTTGATTCCTGAAAAAATCAATGAGCAGCTTATCGTTGAGTTGTACAACAAATAATAATCCTTCGTAGGCTTATTTTACTGATTTTTAGGGTTTTGTACGCAATACAAAACCCTAATTTTTAGTTTTTATAAAAATACAACCGCCTCAAAACGGGCTTTTTATACCCTCGTTTTTTGAAAAATACTTTTTAAAAAACTACAAAAACATATCTTTACATACTGTATGGGTCTGTTAAATTTTCAAAAACCTGAAAAAATCGCCCTCCAAAAAGCTGATGATTTTGAAGGTGTATTTGAGTTCAAACCGCTCGAACCAGGCTTCGGCCAAACCATAGGCAATTCGCTTCGCCGCGTGTTACTTTCATCCCTACAAGGTTATGCCATCACAGGCATCTCTATCAGAGGGGTTGAACACGAATTTTCTACCATACCTGGCGTTGCTGAGGATGTAGTGGATATTATCCTTAACCTAAAACAGGTTAGATTGAAATATCTATTAGATGACGAAACAGCAGCACCCGAAAAAATTTACCTGACAATTACGGGTAAAGAGGTGTTTAAAGCTGGCGATATTAGCACTCAAACCAATGTGTTTAAAGTTACTAACCCAGATTTGGTGATTTGTCATCTTAATTCTATGGTAACTTTACATATGGAGCTAACCATCAGCAAAGGTCGTGGTTATATCGCCGCCGAAGACCATATGCCCAAAGATGCGCCCATCGGTTATATCCCAATTGATGCGATTTATACGCCTATCAAAAACGTACATTATGTCGTTGAAAGTAGCCGTGTTGGTCAGCGCACTGACTACGAAAAATTGACTATTACGCTCAAAACTGACGGAACTATCCACCCAGAGTATGCGATAAAAGAAGCTGCAAAAATTATGATTCAGCATCTTATGCTTATTTCTGACGAAAATATCACCTTCAACGACGAGCATAAGAAAGAAACTGAAGTGGTCGATGAGCATATTCTGCATATGCGCAAATTGTTCAAAACTTCTCTCGAAGACCTCGATTTGTCCGTACGCGCCTACAACTGCCTCAAGGCGGCAAAAATCAACACGCTTTCTGAATTGGTTCAGTTCGAAACGCACGAGTTGTTGAAATTCCGCAACTTTGGTAAAAAATCTTTGGTTGAAATCGAAGAACTTTTGCAAGAAAAAAGCCTGTATTTCGGTATGGACTTGTCTAAGTATAAACTAGACGAAGACTAGCCTTTATTCTATTTCTACAGTTACCCTTGGGGTGCTGTGAGGTTCATTTATTAAAATTTAAACTTTAATCATGCGTCACGGAAAAAAAGATAACCATCTTAGCCGCACCAAAGAGCATCGTCAAGCATTGCTCAAAAACTTAACTTTGGCTTTAGTTCAACACAAACGCATCCGCACCACTTTGGCAAAAGCTAAAGCATTGCGCAGATATGTTGAGCCATTGTTGACAAAAGCAAAAACTAATACTACTCACTCTCGTCGTGTGGTGTTCAGCTACTTGCAACACAAACAAAGTATTGACTTGATGTTTGGCGAAATCGCTTCTCGCATCGCTAACCGCCCTGGTGGTTACACTCGCGTTTTGCGCGCTGGCTTCCGCCCCAATGATTCAGCCGAAATGGCTTATATTGAGTTGGTTGATTTCAACGAAGCTGCTTTGGAAGCACAAACTTCAAAACGTCGCCGCACTCGCCGCAGCCGTGGCGCAGGCAAA
>Ga0075154_10000991_pt1 | contig 21570 bp, 14 predicted proteins | sample JI71714BDNA_FD_70965 | JGI IMG/M metagenome (GOLD analysis project Ga0075154, IMG submission 70965) | Wastewater effluent complex algal communities from Wisconsin, to seasonally profile nutrient transformation and Carbon sequestration -... | ecosystem: Engineered > WWTP > Effluent > Algae...
AATTGAAGACATCAAAATCTCGCAAAGTAGCCCTAAATTGCACTAATTTTGTGGATAACTTTTTTCAAATTACTAATTTATATGCTTTTCTGAGCAATGTGGGTTAAAAAATTCAGTGGAAAAGTAACTTTCCAATTCTCTTGGATATTCTGCATTTTTCCCATACTCAATTTCAAATAGTTTATAATTATTTATTTTATCAATATTGAAGATATACTTTTGCCCTTTGGGATCTAGATGGATAAGTTTTTTCTTTCCGTTTACTATGATAATATTCTCTCCTTTTGGTAAAATTATGTTTTGTGAACTATCTGAAAGAATTTCAGTAATTATAAAATCCTTTGTCCGACTATAGTATTCGATTTTAGCAGTTTTTATGGTACCGTTATCAATCATCAAGCTACAATTTAAGGAGCTCAGAATAAAGAAACTAGTAAACCAAGAAGCTAATAAAATCCCAACACATATAGAAATTTTATTTCTTTTAATAAAATTAGCACTTTGACTATAAGATGCTTCTTTATGTAGATATTTTATATATAAAAAGTAACAAAATGATGGAATACCAATTATTGATATTGCAAAAATTAACCATGTTGGTATTGTAGGGAAGAAGTTTATTAAAATTCCTAATGGAATTCCAAAAACAACATTGACTATTAGGCTAGTTAATAAAACTCGAACCAATGCAAATTTCATAATTATGAGAGTTTTGGTTTTATTTTGAAAGCAAATATAAAAGAGTTCTTTAACTCTTCTTCAATCACAAAATAAAAAATCAGGTTTTTCTTAAAAATTTTTCACAAGAAGCTTTGAGCTAGTCCCCAGACCTTTAAAATCTAAAGTAATAATATACACACCTTTTACTAATAGTTCTACAGGCAATGACATCTTTTGGGTAATATTTTCGGACACACTTAAATACATCTTACCAGTGATATCACTGATAGTCACACGATAAGGCAACCTTTCCCCAAAAGTCAATGTCAAAAAATTGGAAGCCGGATTGGGAGAGATGGTCCAAGAATCTTCTTTTATTGTCTCAGTAGAAGATGTATTGTCTGGTACAAAACCAATGGCATCCAAAGCGGGTTTAATCTCCGGATTTTTCATAAACATCTTCCACAGGAGCTCAGTTCTATGGTTTTGAATCATGGCCAAAATAGGTCCTTGGTCTATGGCCAAATAAGAGTCTGCTACCCAATTTTGATTGCCATTGAACGCATCATAGAATCCATTAGGTCCAAATAATCTTTCGCCTTCATCAAAATAAAAACATCGTAGCGCAGCCATACTTTCTTTAGGTGTATATGGCATAGAAGACAAAGCAGCAGTAGGCGCTATGGTGCCATTGTCCCTACTTCCGGGCTCGTGGGCTAGATATCCAAATGGATTGTCTGATGCAGTCAGTCCCCAGCAATTTTCACTATACTTTTTATGTTTGAGTGGATTAAAAATACACCATCCACGATTTATTAGCGTATGATTTCTATTGTTGTCAAAATAGTTGGTATACTTATCTTTGATACCTTTTGGGTCAAAGCCCAAAAATGAATAATGTGCAAAAAACAAAGGACCACCATAGGCAGGACCCACAAAAAGCTTGTGTCCAAACCAGGTATTGCCATTTTTATAATTATTGGCCGCAGCCCATCCTGAATGATAATAACTAGCGGGTATAGCATGCGTAGGTGATGCAATAGCTAGCAAATAAACAATCAGAGCTTCGTTGTATCCTCTTAAGGGAAAATTCATCTGCCAGCCAAAATTTGGGGACCAATGCCAATACAATACTCCAGAATTGTTTTTGGTATACCAATCCCATTCGACATCTTCATACAGTTTAGTAATGATCTGTCTGATAGCTTTTTCAGTATTATTGTCCCCATCAAAAAACTGACGTGCTGCCAACAGCCCTTGCATCATAAAAGCGGTCTCTACCAAATCTCCTCCGTTATCAAACTGACTAAAGGGCACTACTTTCCCTGTACGCCCATTCATCCAATGAGGAAAAACCCCATGAAATTTTTCAGCAAACTGAAGGAAACTAATGATTTTTACGATTCTGTTGGCTCCTTCAGTACGGGAGATATATCCATTTTCTATCCCTACCAAAATCCCCATAATACCAAAGCCAGATCCACCTGTAGTGACGATATCAACGCTTTTGTTTCTTTCTCGCGCCATGCCTGATATGGGATGCGCTTCATCCCAAAAATACCTGAAAGTATATCGCTGTACCATATCCATAAGCTGCTCATCGGACATTTTGTACTCTGATGCCTTTATGGTGTCCGATACAGCCAATGACTGATTGAGTCCGGATAAAGCTTCGACATAATAGTAAAAGGTATCTAACCTATTCACAGGACTAAAATCCATGTATGTTGTTGTCGTCACCGTTTTAACAGGGAAAAAATTATTATTGTCTGATGATCGCATGATTCGGAAATACTCCGCTGTGGTTAGATTTTGTGTTTCCCATTTGAGCTCAGTATGTCGTTCGTAGGTACCAGATTGGATGATACGAATATTTTGTCCTGTCAATAAGAAAGGAACAAACACAAAAATCAAAAATCTAATCATGAACCTATTAGTAATTCGTTATTGGAAATGAATCATTAGAAATCAATAGCCTGGATTCTGACTCAAACTGCCACCACCTAAATCTATTTCTGTTTGTGGTAATGGAAAAAGTTCATGTTTATTGGCCACGAATGGTTTTCCAACTTTAGTCATCACTTCATTCTGAATGCCCCATCTTTGAAGGTCGAACCATCGGTGTTGCTCCATAGCTAACTCTGATCTTCTTTCTCGTCTGATAGCGGTGCGCAAAGCATCTTTATTGGTAATTGTAAGATCCTTCAGGATAAAAGTATTGGTGCCACGAGCTCTCTTTCGGGTCATATTGACATATTCGAGCGCTTTGGTCACATTGCCTAACTCATTAGCTGCCTCTGCTGCTAGTAAAATAATGTCTGCATAACGAAGTAATCTAATATTTCCTGGCCCATTGTCTTGCAATCCGGGATGCTTACCTACCCATGCTTTTTGATTAAATCTTTCGTCCAATATTTCAGGATTATCCTGCACAATCGTAGATCCATCGGGCAATACTTCGCCTACATAAATGATGGTGGCCTGTCTACGTGGGTCACCAGGTTCATAGTTGGCAATAAGATCATCGCTTGGCCGGTTGAATCCCCATCCGAGATTGGGTACGCCACGCACGCCTTGAACCATGTTATACGGCGTAGCTCCTGAACCAACTATAGAAGCTTGTAATGCCACAGAACCTATTTCAAATATACTTTCAGGTCCATTTTCTCCAGCTTGTGTAAATATCTGATTGTAGTTTGGCATTAAGCTATATTCACCACTACTAATGATTTCCTCACACAAGGTCAGTGCTTTATCATATTTTTTGTCAAGCATATATAATTTTGCCAGAATTCCTTTGGCGGCACCTTTAGTAGCTCTACCAAGATCCTCAGCTTTGTACTTGCTTTTTTCAGGTAAAGCTGCAATCGCGTCCGTTAAATCCTTTTCGATTTGCGCATAGATCTCTGTTTTAGTATTTCGCTTTGTTGTAAAATATTGGTCATCTGTCAGTTGTGTCAAAACCAAAGGAATATCTCCAAACCATTGTACTAACCTGAAATAATTGAAAGCCCGGAGAAATTTCGCTTCTCCAATGAGTCTGTCTTTGAGTGCATCTGGCATATTGATGTCAGGTACTCGATTGATCGCAATATTCGCTCTAGAGATAGTTTGATAATGTCCCCTCCAAATAGTAGAAAAAGTCTGATTGGTAGCATCAAACTGAAAGTCATCCACTTCTTTGAGATAAGGTCCGTCATTTTCGGTACTGCCTTTGTCGGCATCATCACTGACGACGTCTGTTGCACCTAAATAAGGTAAACCACAATATTCCCAAGACCTGAAGTTAGCATAGATAGCATTCGTAGCCCAAACAGCGTGTTCTTCATTCTCAAAAAACGTCTCCGCAGTAAGATTTCCTTTAGGGTTTCTGTTTAAAAAATCATCAGAGCAAGATGAAAAAACTAAGACGATAATTACAATAAATATATTTTTCATTTCTTAAATTTTATACTATTACAAATAATTAAAACTTAGTCTCTAATCCAACCTGAAAAGACTTTGCTATTGGATAAGACCCATTGTCAAAACCTACCTTGAAAGGACTTCCACTATTAGGAAACTCCGGATTATAACCTGTAAACGTTTGTCTGGTCCAAAGGTTGGTTCCTGATACAAAAATACGGAAGGATTCAACTTTCACCTTAGAAACCAATGAAGTAGGAAGGGTATATCCTAGGCTCAAAGTCCTCAATCTAAAAAAAGAACCATCTTGCAAAAATCGATCACTTGGCCGATAATTATGGCCTCCATTAGTGACCCTTGGCTCAGAGTCTGATGGATTATCAACGGTCCATGCATCTGCTACTCGTTTTTCCCAATTATACACAGCAAATCTAGAAGTTTCTTTTTCATTAAAAACCAAATTGCCATGAACACCCAAAAAGTCAGCATTGAAGTCGATACCTTTATAACCTGCACCTACATTAAAACCATAAGTTATCTTGGGTATGGGACTACCTAAATAAACTCTGTCTTCTGCATCGAGTATGCCATCATTGTTGGTGTCAGCATATTTGATATCACCCGGTTTTTCACTTCCAAATTTAGGACTTGATGCTATTTCTTCAGCGCTTTGGAAAATTCCTGCAACCTGATACCCGTAAAAAGCACCGATTGGTAAGCCCACAGTAGTTCGTGTAGCCGGCTCACCGTTGATAAATGCGTCAAAAATTTCATTTTTACCTTGTGCCAATGCTTTAACCTCATTATTCACCGTAGAAAAATTTGCTCCAATGTTGTAATCAAAAACACCTGTTTGTCTCCAATTGAGCCCCAACTCGATCCCGCTATTGAGCACTTCAGCCGTATTGACAAAAGGATTTGTCTGCGAACCTACAAATGCTGGTATAGGTACATCAGCTATAATATCATAAGAATATCTTCGGTACCAATCCATTTCAAAGCTTAGGCGCTCTTTTAGAAAACCCGCCTCAAATCCTATATCTGTTTGATTGGAGACTTCCCATTTAAGATTTGGATTTGAAATGGATAGTTGAGTAGCTCCCTGATTGACGCTTTCACCTGAACCCAATACTGCATTCAGACCACTATTGATAATGGCAGATGTAGGATACCGATTGGTTAGAGCTTGATTACCTAAAATACCATAACTTACCCTCAACTTCAATCTGTCAAAGGTGTTCAGATTTTGAATGAATGCTTCATTGCCCAGATTCCAGCCAACACTGGCTGATGGGAAATATCCAGTACGATTATCGGGTGTAAATCTGCTGGAACGATCTACTCTCAATGACGCTGTAAATAAATATTTATCCTTTAATGAATAATTGGTTCGGAATAATAAAGAAACCATAGCTTCGTCAGATGCTTCTCCAAAGTTGGTTTGAGTCGTGTCGTTTCCTGCATTCAAATAATATAATTCGTCAGATACTCCCGGAAAACTAAGCCTGCCTGCCCCTGATTTTTCAAATTTTCTTTCTTCGGCAGTATATCCAACTAATACCCCAAGAGTATGGTCTTCCCATTCTTTAAGGTAATTTAAGGTTTGCTCCCAAATCCAGTTTATATTTCCTTCGCGTAGATTTCCTAAACTGTTTTCTCTGTTTAACTGTGATGCACTGACCTGAAATACAGGTAAAATATCTCTTTCTTTTTTGTCATCAACAAAATATCCAAAGTTAGTCCTGAATTTCAGACTTTTGAACAAATGTACATCAGCAAATAGGTTACCCACTAACTGTGTAGCATTTCGATACTTATTACTGCGATAAAACTGATCTGCAGCAGGATTGCCCAAAGCTAAACCAAAAAATGTAGGATCTGTAAATGATCCATCTTCTTTATAAACAGACAAAACGGACGGAATCCTATATGCCGAATTAATGACGTTTGGCCCTAATTGCTCTTTGATGATAGAATAGGATGTATTATTTCCCAATGTGAGCCAAGGTTTCAGCTTCATTTCTGTATTGAGTCTGAATGCACCCCTATTAAAAGAAGTGTTTTTGAGAATACCTTCCTGATCAAAAAGATTAGCGCTAAAATTGTAAGAAATGTTATCACTAGCACCGTTGGCACCAAACTGAATATTAGCCATGGGAGCAGAACGCATTACTTCTCTTTGCCAGTCTGTACCCTCGCCAAATACAGTGGGATCAGGATAAAACTGAGTACCTCTTAACTGATTATAAGCCCTAGCAAATTCTGTTCCATTGAGCAACTCGATATATCTTACGGGTTCTTGGATACCATAGTATGATGATAATGATAATTGGGCATTTTTCCGTTTCTTCCCATTTTTAGTGGTGATCAAAATAACCCCATTTGCTCCACGGCTTCCATAAATAGCAGCAGAAGAAGCATCTTTTAAAACTTCTATACTTTCTACATCCTGGGGATTGACACTACTAGCATCTTCGGTGATCATACCATCTATGACATAAAGTGGATTACTATTGTTTAATGTGCCCGTACCTCTGATTCTGATCACCGCTCCAGCCCCAGGTTGGCCTGATGTAGGTGCTACGTAAACTCCAGGAATTTTACCTTGTAAGGCTTGTTCCACATTGGGAGTTGTTACCCTTTCGAGTTCTTTGCCTTTAAGACTGCTTACCGCACCTGTGAGATCACTTTTCTTTTGCACACCATAACCTACAACAACTACCTGGTCTATCAATACTGCTGATTCGCCCATGTTGATGTCAATTGTACTTCGTCCATTAACCTGAATTTCTACATTTTCATATCCAATGTAACTAACCACAATAGTGGCATTGTTTGTAGACAGATTTATTTCATACTCACCGTCAACATTTGTGATGGTACCATTAGAAGTTCCTTTTTCTTCTATGGTTGCCCCAATCAATGTTTCATTGGTTACCAAGGCTTTTACGACTCCTTTTAACTTGTGTTGGGCACCAATCCATGACGCAACAAATAAAAGTAAAACAAGAACTATCAATCTAAAACACTTATTAAGTAACATGATCTTATTGATTTATAGATTATTTTAGTACAAAATTTATGGATTGAACATCTCTGGAATTGGTTCCAATCATTACTTGAAATTCGCCTGGTTCTGACTTAAACTCCAAAGCTTCATTATAAAACTTCAACAATTCTTCATTAATGGTAAAGGTAACTTCTTTACTTTCTCCAGGCTGAAGATAGATTTTTTGAAAACCTTTTAGTTCCTTAACAGGCCGGCTGATTGTTCCCACCAAATCTCTAATGTAAAGCTGGACAATCTCATTTCCTGCCATTTTACCTGCATTTTTAACGGATACAGTCACAGAAACGCTTTGGCCCTTTATCATGGTATTAGCACTGATTTTAGGTTTTCCATATTCAAATGAAGTGTAAGATAGCCCAAAACCAAATGGAAGTAAAGGATCATTGGGTGCATCGAGATAATTGGTTCTGAATTTTGGATAATTAGGTAAGTTTGGCCTTCCTGTATTCAACATACTATGATATACGGGTATTTGCCCCACATTGACTGGAAATGAAGCGGTCAGTTTTCCAGAAGGATTGACATCACCAAAAAGGACATCAGCCACTGCGTTTCCACCTTCTGTTCCACCAAACCAAACATCTAGTATAGCATTCATATCTCTCATTTCGTCAACTATAGTCATAGGCCTTCCATTGTATAATACCATGATGATTGGTTTTCCCGTTGCTTTTAATGCTGCTAACAACCTCTTCTGTGAAGGTTGTAAGCTAATATCTGTCAAACTGGAAGATTCGCCTGACATATCTGCTGCTTCACCCATGACAGCCACAATGATATCCGATTTACTAGCGGCATCGAGAGCTTCAACAATCATTTGATCAGGTGTCCTACTGTCTATGACTATTTCTTCTCCAAATACGTTAACTCGTTTAGCAAATGCTGCATCGTCTGATATATTGGCTCCCTTTGCGTAAATAATATTTGAAGGGTTTGTGGCAAGGCCCTTAATACCTTCTATTACTGTCACTGCCTTTTCATGATCACCAGATACGCTCCATGTGCCCAGCATATTTCTACGGCTATCAGCCAAAGGACCCACTAAAGCTATTTTAGCATCCTTTTTAAGCGGCAAAAGGTTGTTTTCATTTTTAAGCAAAACAAAAGAAGCTGCAGCTGCCTTTCTGGCAAATGCCCTATTTTCTGCTGACATGATTTCTTTAGTGGCTCTGGCCTCATCAAAATATTTGTATGGATCATCCAGAATACCTAATCTTTCTTTGGCTGACAATATTCGCAAACAAGCAATATCTAAATCCTTTTGAGTAATCTTTCCTTCTGTCAATGATTTTTTGAAAGTGGTCAAAAATCCTTCGCCAACCATTTCCATATCTACATTTGCTTTGAGCGCTTGGCGAGATACCTCTTGAAAATCACCGGTACCATGTTCCTGCATTTCCATTACAGATGTATAATCTGTTACCACAAATCCGTCAAACTTCCACTTCTTTCTCAATACGTCTGTAAAAAGAAATTTACTTCCCGAAGCTGGTACATAATCTACCACATTAAAGGATGTCATCACCGACCCAACTCCAGCTTTGATCGCTGCATGATATGGAGGTAAATATTCGTTAAACATTCTCACTTTACTCATATCCACTGTATTATAATCACGCCCACCTTCTGAAGCACCGTATAATGCAAAATGTTTGACACATGCCATCATTGTGGTTGGATCAGAAAGATCTTTTCCTTGATATCCTCTGACCATAGCTGCTGCGATTTGGGATCCCAAAAATGGATCTTCTCCCGAGCCCTCGGCTATTCTACCCCATCGTGGATCACGTGCGATATCTACCATTGGACTAAAAGTCCACATGAGCCCATCAGCAGTTGCCTCACGAGCAGCAATCCTAGCAGACTGCTCTATTAAATCCATATCCCAGGTACAAGACATGCCCAAAGGGATGGGGAAAATGGTTTGATGTCCGTGGATAACATCCATTCCGACGATAAGTGGAATACCAAGTCGACTGTTTTTAACGGCCATTTCTTGCGCTTGTCTTACTTTTGCTGCTCCACGAATACCGAAAATACCACCTATCTGACCATTTTTCATTTTTGACTCTACATCTTTGCTGACGATCTCGCCTGTTACCGTTCCGCCTGGAGTGATGAGGTTTAATTGTCCGATTTTTTCATCAATAGTCATTTTGGACATTAAAGTGGCTACCCGATTTGAAGCTCCAAGATTTTGATAATATTTTAAATTATTGGGTGGCGGAGTGGTTTTAGTCTTTTGCGACCACCCTGCAGATGAAATGATTAAGGTAAAAATTCCGATTAAAAAGACTTTATTTTGCATAAAATTATTTTTGTATTTTTTGTACTCAAATGTACGGGTTATTCTTCATTCTGATTGTTAAAATTACTTTTTAAGCCAACCGCCTTTAAAACCTGCCTTTTTCAAACCATTGATGATATAAGGATTTTTTTTCATCACATTCCAGATCAACTCGGTTTCATGATTTTCTATCATTAATAAAATAGGACCCTGGTCTATACCTAAATAATCAATGTCAAACCATCCATTAGGATACTTGGAATCTTTATAGGTCAGATTAAAAGCATCTTTAAATCCATACGCTCCTATAAGGGTTGGATAATGGGTTTCCCACATATATTTTAGGCATGCCTCTGATTCTTTGGGTGTAAATGGGAATGAACCACCTGCCGCAGTCGGTGCAATGGTGCCGTCATCGACAATCTGAATACTAGCAGCACCTCTGGCTCTATAGTCAAAAAACTGTCTTTCCTTGTCTCCTATGCTAACTGTTTTATTGATAGGTCCATCACATGCTGTGAGTCCCCATTGATCATGATGATATCCCTCCCATTTCATTGGATTTTGGATACAATATGCGCGATTGGACAAGGTTGCTTTTTGGGAATTACTGAAATAATCATCATTTTGAACTCTCATAAAACTGTCCTGAATACCCCGAAAATCAATCCATACGTGACTATACTGATGTCCAAACAATGGATCAAACTGGACATTTTTGAAACCGTAAAATGTGTCTACCGGATAGGTGGAACACCACTTGCTCCATGATCTTGCATCTATAGGATAGGTAGGAGAGCCCATGGCCATGATCAGTAAAACCATAGCTTCATTATAACCGGACCATTGACTTTCTATAAATCCTTTTTCAGGGTGCCACCCCATACTCATTACCCCATTTGGTTTCATCATCCATTGCCAATCTACACGACTATACAAATTATCAGCAAGTAGTCTGATTTCTTTTTCGGTTGGGTCGTTTTCGTTGTCAAAGTATGACATACAGCTGAGAATACCTGCCATCAACAAGCCAGTATCTATAGAAGACAGCTCTACTTGCTTAAAACGATGTGCTTTATCTAATGTCAGAAAATGGTAAAAAAAACCTTTATACCCGCTTACATTAGTGGGTTCTTGTCCCTGTGGTAAATCCCAAAGAATTTTTAAAGTTTGATATACTCTCTTGGCACCTTCACTGCGGGATATATATTTGTTTTCAATTCCTACTATATATGAACTTAAGCCAAACCCTGTGGCAGCAATACTGGAAAATGTTTTTGTGGGAAACCTATCAAGTGTCTGATAGTTGGTGTCTATCGCATTCCAAAAGAAATCAAAAGTTCTTTTTTTTAGCTCACTTCTGGAATAACCAGATTTAACCACTTCCCTATTTGAAGTACAGGAAGTTATGCTCCAAAAAATAAATAAAGCCACTAATACACGTAACATAGACAATGTATTAAAATTAGAAGATAGGATGAAACCGTTTGCAAAATCACAAACACTATAAAATAGGGGAACAGCTTAAGAAAACTGTCCCCTATCTATTGTCTGCGAATTTATTTTACATTTTTACAAATCTGCTTTGAGCTATAGCTTGTTGCTTATCATTATATCCAAGAAGTATATAGGTACCTGAAGGAAGGTTAGACACATCTAAATGCTGTTGGGTATTATGATTGTTTGATATTCTTGCAATACGCTGACCGTACACATTAATAATGTCTGTTGACTGAAGAGCTTCTGCATTGTCTATACGCAACACATCTGTCACTGGATTTGGAGAAACATAAAGTTGTTCCAATTTTAATGGATCAAATACACTTGACTCTTGTCCACAATCACCTCCATCCAATCTGATATCATCAAAGTAATAAATTACATCTTCAGTTGGTAAATTAACAATATCCCAAATCAAAGTAATTCTGGCATATCTTCCTGCTGGGTCAATGGGTGTAGGTGATGCTGAAAAATCAAAGGTCAATTCTTCCCATTCACCTGCTTTGGTATTGGTTACAGTGTTGTCTCCAGAACCACCTGGGAAACCTTCTATTAAAGGTTTTTCAACTTTTAACGTGATTGCCCCAACTTTAGGACTCCAAACCTTCATTTTGATTTGAAGATTTTTATCGAAAGTCATGTATGATTCCAAATCTGTAAACATTCCTTGCCAAGGTTGTTCGCCAGAAGCTTTTTCGATGGCTTTACCTACCTTATCGGAAGTATTAATTCCTGTTTTGGAAGGATTGTCTACCATTTCAAATCCACCTGAATTGTCATTAGGGAAATATCTCCAATTTAAAGATGTAAATGCTGCATCATCAAAATTCATAATACAACCATTATATGGTGCGTGCGCCAATTTCAAATTGTCTATATAATAATCATCTACAGTTGTTGTTTCTACTCCACCATTGAAGAAGAAACATACTCTTTTGTGATCATTGGCCGCTTCTGATGAAAAATCTGCAGAAATACTATACCAATCATTAGCAGTTTTTACTTCTGACCATATTTCTTTAGCCGGGCTGCTACCTCCTTCCAATTTTAAGAGTACGGGTACAACAGCTTTGGATAATACTTGTAACTCTAATTGATTGAACACACTTAGGTCGATGCCATCTGGGAAATTAGCACATAAAGCTGACCAAGGTTGACCTGGCTGATCTTTATACAATCCTACTTTTACAGAGCTATTTGAAGATGTAAGTTTAGGGTTATTGACAGCTGATATAAGTTCAGCGCCTGCACCATACTCACGGTTACGCTGACATTCAAAATCATCTATGATGTTATTGATGGCCACAGTACCTTCACATGGATCTACAGTAGCAACACCTTGACGTAGATTATCAAAGAAGAACATCGCTCCTTCTTCTGCTACTGTTGGATTAAAAATCAGTTTTAATGATGCCCAATCTGTGATATTTTGAAAATTAGTAAAGTCAAATGACAATGTTTCCCATGCTCCTGGAGTTTTGATTTCTCTTTCTACTTCCTTATTTCCTGAAGTAGCACTTTCTAACTGCGTGATAACTGTCTTGCTACCTGCAGGAGCCCAAACATCCAAATTGAATTGTGGCTTAGAAGAGATGTCTATCAAACCTGGGGCTACCGCAGCCAAAGTAGAGAAAGCGGATACTCCTTTAGTATATTTACCCACTTTAGCAGAAGCATTGACTCCCGTAGCGTCTGGATTATTAATTACCGCAAATTTTCCATGTATCAATTCTTGCTGATCTAACGGTTCCCAAGGAAGTACTGCACCATTTTCAAAATTTTCAATATCTTCTACTGTTTTTTCTCCCCATGAAAGATCGTCTATGTAGTAAACATCTCCCGGTACAGGATCATTTCCTGCATTAAAAAACAAAATCATTTTTTTGTGGCTAGCCAATGCTTGTGAGCTAAAATCCACAGAGTACTGCACCCATTTATTAGTTTCAGTTATGTCTATCCAAATTTCACTTGGCGCAGATGCTCCTCCTTCCAACTTTGCTAACACTCGAGTCGCTTTTGGAGACCATATTTTTATATTAAATTGGTTTTTTGTTTCTAGGTTTACCGGATTTTGGTAATCCCATAAAAGACCATTCCAAGGCTCACCCAACTGATCTACAAATTTTCCAACTTTAGTAGAACCATTGACTACATCGGGTCCAGGGTTTGCTATCACGGTAAGACTATCCCAACCATTGACATATGTAGCTGTCCTATTGCACTCGAAGTCATCAATCATCCCGTCAATAACAGTGGCACCTTCACACTCACCTTTGGATACCGCATAAAAATTGTCAAAATGATAGACATCTGCACTAATCTCTACTCCTGGATCAAAAAACAAGATAGCCTTTCTAAGGTGTTTGGCTGCTGCAACTTCTGAAAAATCAAAAGTATATTCTTGCCATGCGTTAGATAAACCAATATTAGCAAATCTTTCTACAGCAGGTCCATCTCCTTCCAATTTTAACAATATTTGTGTAGGAGCACTGGCATGCACTTGCAGTTTAAACTGATTTAAAACGGACATATCAATAGGAGTAGATCTCTCTGCCAATAATAAACTGTAGGCATGTGCTCCTGATTTCGTGTATTTACCCACTTTTGCTGAACTATTGACTCTATTTGGAGCAGGATTGTCTATAGGTGCTTCTAATGTTCCATCAAAAGCTTTCCAACCCATTTCGTTGCCAGTTTCAAAAGTTTCGAAGACATCTTTTGCTTCGACACCTCTGATATCATCAAAATAAAAAGTGCCTGCCTTTGGCGTTGTAAACGGATGGAAGGCCAATAATACCTTTGTATGTGCAGTCCCTGCAGCTTTAGAGAAGTCAACGGTATATTCTACCCACTTTTCTGCTTCGGTGATATCGATAAATTTTTCGATTGCTGCTCCGCCACCTTCAAATTTTAGCAAAGCTCTTGTTGGTGCAAACGGTGCCCAAATTTTGATTTTCATCAAATTGTTTACACTTAAGTCTGCAGGTGCAGATAATGTTCCAAGACCAAAACAAAAGTCAGCTACGCCATCGTTGACAAATTTACCAACAAAATCGCTGCTGTTTCCGTTTTTATCAGGATTAGCAATAGGCCCTTCGTATACCATTCCATTGAAAGTAGCCCAGGAAACTTTGGCGCTTCCACCTTCGAAGTCTTCGTAAATAGTCTGTGAATTTAGGGTACACCAACTACTTATTAATAAGATGTAAATTAGTAAATGTTTCATCATTTAGGAAATTTTGGTTGATTAATTAAATTATTAAAGAATACGCCATTAATCCAAAATAATAAACGTTACATCGTACTATTACGTAAATGATTGACAATGCAATATTTTGCTGTCTGGCTTAATGACAATGCAATATTAGTAAATTATTAACATATTTACCTAATTTTTTACTACGCCACGACTACGCCAAATACATTTTCGTACTTTTTTTTATTATTCCTTATAATTTTTAAAATAATCATTTAGACTAAAATCATTAGAAAGTCCGATTTTTTTCCGGAGTCTGTACCTCTTATTTTCTAATCCACGTATAGAAATGTTAAATAATGGAGCTATATCTTTAGATGACAAGTCCATGCGAAGATAAGCGGCTAATTTGAGATCATCAGGAGATAATTCAGGAAATTCCTTTTTTAATTTTTTAAAAAAATCATGATGTACATCTTCAAAACTCTCGTTAAATAGCTTTTTATCTTCCTGGACCGTCAGATTATCATTGATTTGTTTCATCATGATCTGAAAGTCCTTAGTTGTAAGAATCTGATCACCTGATTTTCTGATTTGAATCAACTCTTCTTTGATTTCTTGAAGTAACTCATTTTTCTGGATCAAATGCATGGTAGAATTTGCCAGTTCTTTACTTTTTACCAGATTTTCCTGCATTAATCTGTCGTTTTCCATAGTAATTCGTTGTTCGCGTAGGAGCCTTTCGTTTTCAGCATTCAGTTTTTGAGTTTGTGTCTGAAGCTGTCTATCAAAATATTTTTTAAGAAACCAAAGTAGAAACAAACAAAAAATTAAATATGCAAGATATGCCAAATTACTTTTGTACCAGGGTGGCAAAATGAGTAAATCTAGAGAAGTTAACTGCTTTTCATTTTTTATTTCGATGAGGTGTTTTCCTGGAGGAATATTGCTGAAAGCTATAAAGTCTTGTTGGTTTACTGAAATCCATTCACTTTGCTGCGAAGCAATCCTATACCAGTATTTTTTATCCGACAAGTACTCAGTATCGTAAAAATACAACTTAAAATCATTATCATGATAGCTTATTTCAATCTGTTCAGTTCCCACTGCAATGCAATGATTTCGGTGAGTAAGTTGCAAGGTGTGAATTTTTATAGGTTGCTTTGAAGTGCTTTTATCAGTTTCATCATTAAAATTTAAAATCGCGTATCCCTCACTTAGGCTGACTCCCAAACTCTTATCTTCCAATAATTTTATACTGTGATAATCTTTATTAATGGAAATGCTATATTTAAACTTTTTATCCTTGTTAAAAATGATTAAACTATCTTTATAGATCTTTGCCCAGATGTCTTCGCTAATATTTCTCAAAAAATAATCGCTGTCTCCTCTATTAAATTCTTTTTCTTCTTTAAATTTCTTGCTGTCTTCATCATAATAATAGTGTCTAATACCATCAAATAAAATTAATCTATTTTGATGAATATTAATATCTGGGTTTTGTATGTATCTAAGACCTTCTGCGGCACCTAATTTATAAATATTAACCACTTTATGCAGCGATTCGTCTAAGGTTAAGAGCGAAACACCCAAATTTGGACCTGTAACCCAAAATTGTCTTCTATTTTTCTGAATAATTTTTTTGACAGGTTCCGTAAAACTTGTGATTTTGTGACTAAATTTCCATCCTTGATCTAACTGATGAAACATAATCAGTCCTGTGTAAGTACCTTGTATCATCGTATCTTGTTCCCCATTTAAAATATGCAGAAACCAGCCTCCTGTCACATCGGAAATTTTAGTGGCCAAATCTCTTTCAATGATAAATGTGCCTTCGTTATGTCCACAAAATATAGAATGACCTACTTTTTTTAATTCCCATACCTGTCCTTGAGTTCCTTTTACCAATCTAAAGCCATCAGTTGTGATTGTACCTCCAATATTTGGTTTAGTTTCAACATAGTATAGACCTTGATTGGTACCTACATACAGAAAATTATTATGTTGCAATACACAATACACTGTCCCTAGATTGCCTGACTGATCTTTAAAATAAAGAATATTTTCATTTACTTTTATATGTGCAATTCCCTTATCTAATCCCAGCCAAATATGATTATCTATATCTTGCATTAAAGAAAGTACCGTATTGTTTTGCAGACCATTGGTAGATTTAAAATGATACTTAAGTGTGCCATCTACATCAAAAAACAATAATCCATCTCTGATTGTACCTATGATGACTTGATTTTGTTGGGTAATCAAGCTTTTATTGACCTGAGACTCTATGAAGTAATTTTGGTATAAACTACTCCAAATCCTGATTTGAGTACCGTCATACATAAAGATGCCATGCGAAGATGTGGTGACCAATAGCTCCTTATTACCTGGCAAAGCAGCAATACCCGTGACAGTCTTGTCTGCAAAAAAATGACTACCTTCGAGTTTTTCATATGTATCACTTTTTATTTCAAAAAGTCCATCTCCTAAGGCATGAACAATTTTCCTATTATTAACTATGTGTAGAAACATTATACTTCCTGGTAAATCAATCTTTTGAATAGATTTGCCGTCATATTTCATTAAAATAGAAAAAGATTGAAAATAAACATCATCACCATCTGAAGTAATATGCCAAATTTCTTCGTTGTTTAATGACCTATCTGGTACTAATGGGAGTAATGATGTATAATGATGTGCTCCGCATGCATCTCGGATCCAATATCCAAAATCACCATATGTACCCGTATATATTCGGTCACGGTGACAGTGTACCGAACGAATGATTTTATTATTATCAAAACTGTTTTTGGTCCATTGATTACCGTTAAAGCATAATAAACCATCTGTATTTGCAAAATACATCCATCTGTCTGATGACTGAGACACAGACCAATTTTGATTATGAGCTTTGTATTCAGATACTTTGTAGTTGATTAGATCAGGTATATGCTGTCCTAGCCCCTTACTCAAGAACCAAACTAGGATCAGCAATGACAAAATGAATCTAATCAACAGATTTCTTTTTAAAAAATATCTCTGCAAAATTAGTCATTAATTTGATTTGTAAGTCTAAAAGTAGTGATAACCAAAGCTATGATGAAAGATTTCAATAATAGATCACCATAAAAAATAGATTGACTCTTTCAAAATACCAATTACATAACCTTGCTTTGCTAATAATAAAGTAGTTTTGCGCTTCAATTTTTAGTATCCATGGGTAAAAAAAATAAATTAAAAAAATTTGGGGATCTCTTGTCCTACTCTAATGTCTATGAAAACTATGATCCCAAATATCCCAAATTACTCCTAGCAGAAGGTGTAGAAGCCGATATGAAAGGTAAATGGTCGTCTCACCATTTTGAAAATAGCAACCCTATCATACTAGAATTGGCATGTGGCCGTGGAGAATACACTGTTGCCTTAGCAAAAGCATATCCTGACCAAAATTTTATTGGTATTGATGTCAAAGGTGCCCGAATATGGCAAGGAGCTACGCAAGCTTTGGAACAAAACCTAAATAATGCGGCCTTTCTAAGGACCAGAATTGAACAAATTGCACTTTTCTTCGCAGCTGCTGAAGTAGATGGTATTTGGATTACTTTTCCCGATCCTTTCTTAAGAGAAAGCAAGGAAATGAAAAGGCTTACTTCGTCCCGATTTTTGGACCAATACCAAAAAATCATTAAAAAAGGAGCTACCTTACATTTAAAAACTGATGATCCAACCCTATACGATTTTACATTAGAAACTTTAAATAAATACAAAGGTGCTCAGATCCTGTACTCTAATGACGATATTTATAAGTCAGCACTAGACTATCCTGAATTAGAATACAAAACACATTATGAGCGCGAACACCTTGCTGATGGTAGGAAAATAAAATATATCAGATTTACAATAAACTAAACGGATTTCCTCACAAATTTAGTGAGTATGACGATGTGCTGATCATTGACTTTTCCTTCTATTTGTTCAGCATTATCCTCCACAAGGCTGATTCTTTTGACTACGGTACCCCGTTTAGCCGTAAAATTTGCGCCTTTGACTTCAAGGTCCTTGATGATAACTACACTGTCTCCTGAATGAAGTGTTTGTCCATTACTATCTTTATGAACTGTATTTGTAGCTACAGCCTCTGCCCATTCTCTAGTTTCATCATCCAAGTACATCATTTCCAATAAATCAGTAGCCCACTTTTGAGATGATAATTGCTGTAGCATACGATACGAAAAAACCTGTATGGCCGGAACGGTACTCCACATAGAGTCATTTAAACATCTCCAATGATTGCTGTCGGCCGTTTCGGGGCTTAGGAACTGATCTATACATGAATCACACATTGCAATTTGTTCGTCGATATGATGTCCTGTTTTAGGGGTTACCACAAAGGTAGATAATTCCGTTTTAGTTTGACATAGTTCGCAAGATCCACCACAGCGTTCTGTTAGTTCGGTCGAAAGGTTATTCATTTTACTCTAAGTTGTGTATATATAAAAGTGCAAAGTTAACTTTAAAGTGAAAATAAGTTAGTTTACAAAAATAATTATTTTTAATTCCCGAGAAATGTATCCATTAAAAAGAAAACATCGTGCAAACATTTTAACTTTATGTGTATAAATTTCCTTTCGATGCAGCCTTCAGAAAAACTTTGGAGATAATTTAGTACCTTTGTGATATCATGAGTAAAATCGTTACGATGATCAAATATCTTATATTATCTTTAGTAGCCTATTATATCATAGTACATTTTTTGGCTCCAAAAATAGAGACACCTAAGGATTCATCATTGGACCAAAAACAAAAAAATGAAAGTAAAAACAATCATGAGGATGAATATGTTGATTATGAAGAAGTAGATTAAAAATAAATTATACATCGTGGATTTCTCTAAACTAAAAAATTTTTCTGCTCAGTCTTTTTCATTTGACGCCAACTTCAATATTCTGGAGGAAACAGATGATTTTATCGTCATTCATAAAAAAAATGGGATTGCAGTTCAAGTCACAGATAAGGAAACAGAAGATCTAGAGACGATTTTAAATAATAAATATCCTGAAAAAGTGCATGTGCTAAATCGGATAGACCAACCTGTAACCGGATTAGTTATTTTTGGAAAAAACAAAAAGTTTGCTGCTGCATTTACAGAAATGCTCAAAGAAAGGACAGTAAAAAAAACCTATTTAGCGTTAGTTTCGGGAAGTCCTCAATCAGGACCAACAGAGTTAAAACACTATATCAAAAAACTTCATAATAGAGCGATGACTGCTGATGAGCCCGTAGACGAAAACTTTAAGGTAGCAGTTTTAGTATATACTTTATTACAGTCATTTGACAATTATCACTTGATAAAAATAGACCTTAAAACTGGACGATTTCATCAGATTAGAGCGCAGCTAGCCACCGTAGAAATGCCAGTAAAAGGAGATCTGAAATATGGCTCTCGAAGACCAAACCTCGATCGAAGTATTGGCCTATTATCGTATAAACTAGAGTTTGAACATCCTTTTACAGGCAAAACACACAGTTATGTCTCTCCTTTACCCCAAAATGATGTGTTGTGGGGCTTAGTAGATCTAAACCTGATCAGCTAATAAAATTAATATAATCCTGATTTTTTATACATGAGTAATAATTCTTATCCCACTTTTACTGATTTGAGCCAACTTGGAGAGTTTGGTTTGATAGAAACGCTCACTAAGGACAATCCCGTGGTACAAACAAGTACGATCAAGGCAGTAGGTGATGACGGTGCCATTATCAAAAATGAAAAAGAAGTCACTGTAGTTTCTACAGATATGCTTGTAGAAGGCATTCATTTTGATCTGATGTATACTCCACTAAAACACCTGGGTTATAAATCGGTCGTGGTCAATCTTTCAGACATCTATGCTATGAATGCTGAGCCTAAACAAATTACTGTTTCGGTAGCTATCTCTAGTAAATACTCACTTGAAGCCATGAAAGAATTTTATGAAGGTATTTATACTGCTTGTAAAATGTATCAGGTCGATCTAGTAGGTGGTGACACGACATCTTCGCCTAAAGGTATGATCATCTCTGTAACTGCTATTGGTCAAGCGAATGCTGATGAAATTGTATATCGAAATGGTGCTAAAAAAGGAGACATCATTTGTGTGACGGGTGATTTGGGAGCTTCATATTTAGGTTTGCAAATTTTGGAACGCGAAAAACAAGTATACCTCGAACATCCGGGGGTACAGCCACAACTTGAACAAAGCCAATACCTAATAGAACGTCAGCTGAAGCCTGAGGCGCAAAGAGGAGCTATAGCATACTTCCAAAAATACAACATTAAGCCCACATCTATGATCGACATTTCGGATGGGCTTGCTAGCGAAGTCATGCATCTGTGCAAACATTCTGGTACAGGCGCATTTATAGAAGAAGGTAAAGTACCGATTCATCCGGACACAGAGCGTACCGCACTGGAGTTCAAAATGGATCCTATCACTTGTGCTTTACATGGTGGTGAAGACTATGAGTTACTCTTCACCATAGATGAAAAAGACCTTGATAAAATCAGATTTATGCCCGAGGTTTTTATCATCGGCGAAATGACAGATCATGCTGATGGTGTCAAACTCCATACTACGGGTGGCAATATCTATGACATCTCAGCGCAAGGATGGAATCATTTTAAGGGATAAGATTAAGGCTAAGTTTGAGACTGAGATTATGTAATGCAATCAACTTTTGGGGTACTATTTCCAATCCAACAGCTCGATATCAAATATCAATATAGCATTTGGTGGAATGCTTCCTCTACCACCAGAACCATAACCCAATCTTGATGGGACTAGAAGTTTTCCTTTGCCGCCTTTTCCAAATTTAGGTATGCCTATTTGCCATCCTTCTATCAATTGAAATAGAGGAAACTCCACCTTATCTCCTTTATCAAATTCTTTTTGATCCAGAAAATATCCTCTATAGTTCATGATAACGGTATTGGATATAGTTGGTCTATCTGCACTACCAGGACTTTCAATGACATAATAAACGCCGTGAACTGTTTTTTCAGCAACGAGATTATTATCTTTGATATATTTTTCTATCTGTTCTATTTCTCTGTTAAATATGGTATTTGAATCTTCCTTAGAGCAAGAAGACATGAAGACCAAACCGATAAACAAAAAAAGGAGATGTTTCATATTTTAAATTTTAGGATGCAAAGATGGTGAGTTATCGTGAAATATTAAAATAATTAAGATTATTTCAATTTTCTATCAAAAGAAAACGTCTTAAACTATGTCTGCTAATTTACTGAGATTGTTGGGAAGTAAAATCTCTACAACTCATCTCCTCTAAGTTTTCTGTACCGCATTCTTGCATCAGACGCAAAAGTACTGCCACTATAGTCCAAAAATATTTTTTCGTATAATGGTTGTGCTTTATCTGGAGCATTGAGCTGGTTTTCATACAAATCAGCAA
>Ga0075154_10000992_pt1 | contig 21568 bp, 15 predicted proteins | sample JI71714BDNA_FD_70965 | JGI IMG/M metagenome (GOLD analysis project Ga0075154, IMG submission 70965) | Wastewater effluent complex algal communities from Wisconsin, to seasonally profile nutrient transformation and Carbon sequestration -... | ecosystem: Engineered > WWTP > Effluent > Algae...
GGCCTGGTTCTTTCTGTGTTGCTTGTAGTTGCCGGAGCCTTAGGAAATATTATTGACAGTGTTTTTTACGGAATGTGGTTTGATTATGCCGGAGTATTTCACGGGCGCGTAGTTGACATGTTTTATTTCCCCATTATAGAAGGGCATTTCCCGCAATGGTTTCCCGTTTGGGCAGGAGAGGAGTTTATATTTTTCCGTCCTGTGTTTAACCTGGCTGATACTTATATAAGTGCAGGTGTAATCAGTATTTTTGTTTTTCAGAAACGATTCTTTACTCCTAAGCAAGAGGAGTTGAGCACGACTCAAGACTCAGCATCTACTGACCCGCAAGCATAAAAAAACCCCTTTGCAAAACAAAGGGGTTAAAGAGGTCGATAATCAAATGAGATTAATATCCACCCTGATCGTCTGAGTTGCTTGGACGACCACCAGGTTGTGGTTTTGAGATAGACTCGTTAACGTTTAAGTTACGGCCCATCATGTCTTTTCCATGCAGTTCACTGATAGCACGTCTGGCTTCGTCATCATTCGTCATTTCAACAAAGCCAAATCCTTTAGATCTTTTGGTAGCTCTGTCAATTACAATTTTAACTGATGCGACTTCACCATAGGCTTCAAATGCTTGCCTCAGGTCGTTTTCTCTAGCTTTGTAAGCCAGATTTCCTACGTAAATGTTCATAAAAAGAGAAAATTTTGAAATTAAATGTAAAGCAAGATAAATCTTTTTTTTAAATATGCAAGAAGGACAAAAAAAAGAAGGTAGCCACCTAAACCACCTTCTTACAGACTTAGTTTTAAAAACACAAGATGAGATAATTTACCTCAAGAGTGATTTTATACAAATTAAGAAGTGTCAAAGGTGCCCTTTAAGACCTGCCTGAGCAATTGTCATTTAGTGAATGTGGTGTATGGTTGAGTGAATTGATGGAATGATTTAGATTGTTTTCCTTAACAATAAATTGCTTTGCTGTGAAATGTGCTGATAATCTGAGTTTTGTATTTTTTCGAACTTGCAAAGAAAGTGAGGGGTTATTCCATTTCTTGCTTCAAATCAAAATGTATCAAAAGGTAAAAATGTAAAGTGAGCTATGTTCAATATACATTTATATGAGTTTGGCACAATACTAAAGGTATTTTTTAGTAGGTTTCAACTTCCATATTTCCCCAAAAACTCATCCTTTTTTCTTGGGCTTACTTCTATTTGTTTGCCGTTACTCATTTCTGCATAGCCGTTTTTTCCCCGTATGAATTTTTTTACTTTGTGCAGATTAATGATATGAGAGTTGTGTACCCGCATGAAGTGCTGTTCACATAACAGCTCTTCGTAAGTTTTAAGTGTGTAGGAAACCATTATTTTTTCCTTGTTTTCCAAGTAAAACACGCTGTAATTATTGTCTGCTTCCACATAAATAATCTCGTCCAACTTTACATACAATATGGCTTGAGCTGTAGGCAAAGCAATGGTGTCCCATATTTTTTTACCCGGATAAATAACATTTTTTAACAGGTTTTGAAGTAGTGTATGGTCTTTGATGGCATGTTCATTAATCATCCGGTCTTTCTTGAACTTATTCACCGACTCAATTACCTCATCTATGTTAACAGGTTTAAGCAGATAATCCAGTGCTGAGAATTTTATAGCTTTAATGGCAAACTGGTCAAATGCGGTAACAAATACAATGTGAAAATTTATGTTGTCAAATTTTTCGAGTAGAGAAAATCCGTCCCCACCCGGCATTTGCACATCCAAAAAGACTAAATCGGGATTGGTTTGAAGTATAAGGTCATGAGCTTCCGTTATGTTGTGAGCCATCCCAACCACAGTAACATCAGCACAGTAGTTCAGTAGAATTTTGGATAGTACTTCACAACTTTTTACTTCATCATCTACAAGCAAGACTTTAAGCAACATAATTCAGGCTTTTTTGCAATTTAAGTATGCTGAACATGAATTACAACACGTGTTCCTGCAGGTTGCTTTTTTTCATCCATTAAATCAATAATCTGTATGTTTTCTCCTATTCCGAAAAGCAGTTCCAGGCGTTCATGGATGTTTCTGAGCCCTACTGAGCTTCTGTTAGTAGTAATTCTATTTCCTTGGGACTTACTCAAATTTCGGCCAATACCGTTGTCCTCAATTGTGCAGGTCAATTCCTTGTCAGCGCGGGTTTCGAATTTAACAGAAAGGAACCTATCTGCTTTTTTGGGGCTTAAGCCATGTTTTATAGCATTCTCAATAATGGGTTGTAATAACATGGTTGGTACTTGAATGTTGTTAACATCCGTTTCAGGTGTTATGATGAAGTCAACATCCAACTCCTCATTAAGTCTTAGTTTTTCCAGAGAAATGTATAATTTCAAAAAGTCAATTTCCTCGCTCAGCAGGGTATATTCCTTTCTGGAGTTTTCAATAATCATGCGCATGAGTGACGCAAATTTTGAAAGATAGAGATTGGCCATTCTGGGTTGTTGGTCAAGAATAAAATCCTGAATGGAGTTTAAGGAATTAAATATAAAATGTGGGTTTATTTGGGCTCTAAGGGAGTTTAGCTGACTTTCAACCAGTTTTTTATTGGACAGTGTTTCTTTGTTTCTTGCAGTAAGATAAACTACTGTAATCAGAGAGAAAATTAAAGCGAAGGCTGTAATAATAAAAGTTTTAAACCACCAGGTTTGCCAATACAGCGGAATAATGTTGATGTTAATGTAGGAGATATTTTTTGAGTTATTCCCAGCATTAATACCGGCTACCTCAAATACATAATTGCCGGGCTCTAATTGGTCATATTTTACCGAGCTACTTGAAGTGTATTCCCACTTTTCCTCGTTACTGCTTTTTAAGCGGTACTGGTATTTTCGTTGTTTCCCTATTCCAAAAGATAGATTGGTGTAGTGTATCTGGAATGATTTTCCGAAGGGTATCAAAATGTTCTTTATATCTGTGTAAACAGTATCTTCTAATTCAACTCTGGTAATGTAAGTAGGTGTTTTTGACGCAGGCGGGATAGAAATATTTATAGGACACTCTATAATGCCTTTGCTTGTTGCTACGTAAATGATATTCTTTAGAGTAAGGATATCGAGAATAACATTGCTGGGGAGAATATTATTGTCTAGGTGTAATATTCTTTTTGAGTTCAAAAATGGGGAGGATATTTTTGTTAAACCTTCGTACGAGCTTATCCAGATGTTATTGTTTATATCCATAATTATTTTGTGACAGATGTTTGTATTGAGTCCGTTAGCAGTGGTAAGATGTAGTAGTATTTTTTTTGTTGAGGCATCAACACAAAACACCCCTTCTCCCATGGTACATGCCCATATTCTGTTTTGTTTGTCACATGTTATGTGAGAGGTATAAGTGTTTACTCCTTTCAAGGTTTTAGGAATGCCGTTATTTATATACCATAAGCCCTCTTTGTTGCCAAACCAGGCAGTAGCTTGTTGGTCAACAGTGAAACTTTTGAAATTTGAAATTCCATTCAATTGCAGTTTAGTTTCTGATATTATTTTTTTAGTCTTTTTATCTAATCGAGAAAAGTAAATATCTTTTTTTATTATTCGCCCCAATATATAAAAGTAGGCGGAGTCGCTATAATACATAGCCGATGTATTTGATACCCGCAAGTCAGAAAGTTCAATTTTACCCAAAGAACTGTTATAGCAAAAGATCTTATTGTCAATATTTAAGAGGTGTTCGGCATCTGATATTTGAGCCTGATGGAACAGGAACAGTTGTGAACTGTTCCCTTTTGCAATTTCTGATCTATAAGAAATACGGTTATTGCTTATCTCATAAATTTGTCCCATTGTATTGAGAAGTGCCACTGAATTTTTACCTGACATCATGGTTAAGAACTGGGTGCGTTTGTTGTATTCAGCCTCTACCTGATATAACTTAACACGTTCATTAATCATAAGGTTCAAGCCTTCAAAATAATTGGTAAACCATATTTTACCAGTATTGTCACGTATTACCGAAGTGGTCTGTCGGTTTTTGTTGTATTGACTTACAAGTTTATACTGTCCTTTTCTTTTTTCATATTTTGACAACCCGTTTTTGTGGGATACCCACAAGTGATTTTTTTCTTCCAGATAAGCAAAGGGGTAAACATTTTGGTTCGCAGGAATCAGCAGGTCAATGTTGTTGTTGTACTTTACTATGCCTTCAGATGAACTCAAAGCCAAACCGTCTTCCAAAACTCCTATTCTGGGGTAATCATACGCCAGGGTTGTAATCGGTAAAATAGTCTGTTTTTTATGTGCGTCAATTTTTATGTAACTGTCGCCATTCGTTATCACCAAAGTAGAATCATTTAGGCATTCCATTACAAAAATGCAGAATCCAACATTGATATAGTGCGTTACATTACCCAGTTTGTTTACTTTATAAATATTTCCGCTGCAGGAGCTGATGAAAATATCTCCTTTATTATTCTGGCAAATCCAACGGGCTTGTTTACTGTCTGATTTATTTAACTCAACAGTGGTAAATGTGTTGTCTCTGAAATAGCATACCTTTCCTGAAAAAGTAATGAACCAAAGGCGGTTGAATTTATCCAGCAACATGTGGAATGCACCGTAATCGGGAAAACCATTGTTTAGATTGTAAATGTTAAATTCACTCCCGTCAAACTTTATTACCCCATTATTGGTGCACATCCACATATATCCCTGTCGGTCTTGTAATACTTGGTACGAGAGGGACGATGGCACACCGTCTTCTTGAGTGAAGTTTTTAATATATGGGTCTTGTGCAAAAAGTGGCAGGTGTGTTGTGAGCAACAACAGTAAAAGAGTACGGTATAGAACTTCTGTTTTCAGATAGTATTTACTTAACTGATCATTTCAAATCCGGTGTAATTGTGTAAAGCCTTAGGTATTTTTATTCCATCAGGAGTTTGATGGTTTTCCAAAAGTGACGCAACTATTCGGGGTAATGCCAATGCACTGCCATTAAGTGTGTGTACCAGATTATTTTTACCATCTTTCCCTTTGAATCGGCATTTTAATCTGTTGGATTGGAATGTTTCAAAGTTAGATGTAGAACTTACTTCCAGCCAACGCTGTTGAGCAGCAGAATAAACTTCAAAGTCGAAAGTCAATGCTGAGGTGAAGCCCATATCACCACCACATAAATGAAGTACACGATACGGTAATTCTAATTTTCTGAGCAAGCCTTTTACGTGTTCTACCATTTCATTAAGAATGGCGTATGAAGCATCAGGGTGTGCTATTTGCACTATCTCTACTTTGTCAAATTGGTGTAAGCGGTTAAGTCCTCTTACATGAGCTCCGTAACTTCCCGCCTCTCTTCTGAAACAAGGAGTGTATCCTACATTCTTAATGGGTAGTTCTTCTTCTTTCAAAATCACATCCCTGTATAAATTAGTAATCGGAACTTCGGCTGTTGGAATAAGATATAAATCATCAACAGTTGCATGGTACATTTGTCCTTCTTTGTCGGGCAACTGCCCGGTTCCGAATCCTGAGTCGGCATTAATTAAAAGCGGAGGCATTATTTCATGGTAACCTGCCTTTAAAGCTTCATCAAGAAAGAAATTAATCAAAGCACGTTGCAATCTGGCGCCTTTGCCTTTGTATACGGGAAAACCTGCTCCGGTAATTTTATTGCCTAATTCAAAATCAATTAAATCATATTTTGAGGCAAGCTCCCAATGTGGTAGAGCCCCTTCTGCCAACACAGGGATTTCACCTTCTTCAAAAACGGTCACGTTGTCTTCAGCAGATTTTCCTGCCGGAACAGATTCATGCGGAGCATTGGGTATTGTAACTAAAACAGATTGTACTTCTTCATCAATCTGATTAAAACGTTCTTCTATTTTTTTCGATTCTTCCTTTATCTGGGTACTGCGTATCTTCAGGTTATCGGCTTCTGCTGTATTACCTGATTTGAATAACTCACCAATTTTTTTGGATAAACTATTGCCCTCTGCCAACAGATTTTCCAACTCGGTTTTCTTTTGTCTGCGTTCTTCGTCAAGTTTTAGAATCTGCTCAATTTTTTCCTGAGCAGGGAAGTTTCGTTTGTTTAATCTGCGAATTATTTCTTCAGAATTGGATCGGATGGTCTGTAGCTGTAACATGAATCAGAAAATATAGAACTCAATAAGGTTATTTGATAATGATTAATTTTTTACGGATGATACCAGCATCTGTCTGCACATTTATAAAGTAAACACCTGCAGCGAAAGGTGATAAGGAAATGCTAACACTTTGTGCAGGAGCATTGCTTTCCCACAACCTGCTGCCAAGTTCATTTACAAGACTTATTTGTTGCACAGGAACAGGTGCTGCAATAAATATATTATTTGTGGCAGGGTTGGGGTATACTTTTATTGCATCAGCAAGATCATTCACCAGTTCAACATCAGTTCTGGTAACGTTAACATTTTGGCAAGTGGTGTAGGAGCAGCCGTTTTTAACAACAGTTAAGCACACATTGTAATTGCCATTTGCGACAAAAAAGTGTCCGGCACTTCTAAAGTTTACATTGGCACTTCCATCTCCGAAATTCCAGGTGTAACTATTAGCAAAGGCTTCGCTTGCAGTAAAATCAACCTGATTTTTGCCGCTGCTTCCGTTGTGTGTAAATGTAGAGTCAACAACTATTACGGTAACTTTTACACTATCGGTTACAGGAGTAGAGCAGCTGTCATTAGCTGTAACAGTATAGGTTGTAGTGGTAGCAGGACTAACCATATAAGAGTTGTTGTTTCCTAAACCGTTCCAGTTGATAATTGGAGCAGAGGCACCGCCAGTTACCTGTGCAGTGATACTGATGGATTTACCGATGCATAAATTAGTGTCATTGGTTACAGTTAAACTCAAGCGAGGCTTAACCGTGATTAAGGCTGATGCAGTAGTGTCTCCCGTTACACAGCCATTTGAAGCAATAGCGCGAATGATTTGATTGTTGAGTGTATCAATTGCTGAAAGGGTTACTGTAGTGTCTTGTAAGGTGGCTACATTGACCCAGCTTACCCCATTATTTTTGCTTACTTGCCATATAGTATTCGGGTTGTTTTTTGAGACAACACCATAAGTGAATTTTATAGTTGAACCATGGCAGGCAGTAGCATCCATCGGGTCATGAGTAAGTATTAAACCAGTATCTGTTTTTAATGAGGTGATGGTAGTAGTTACAGTGTTACCGCAGGTGCTACTGGTTAAGTTAACTCGGTACAGGTAATTCTCCATACTGCCTGTAACTGTGCCCAAAGATAAGGTATCTACATTTCCTCCGGTTGTTGACCAACTTGTGCCGCCATTAGTACTTCGCTGCCATTGACGGGTTAAAGTGGCTGCACCCGCTGATTGTATTCTGATTACTGTTGCTTTGTTGATACAGGCAGAAGTAACGAGAGGTAAATTTTTGGTAAAAGAAGGCGGAGCGCTGGCAGAAGTTGGTGTTGCATTTAATGCATTGGCAAATTTGCCACGCGAACTGTCAGGTCCTATTGCTCTCACAGTAACCCAATATTCAGTGCCGTTATTTAAACCGGTAAAAGTATGAAAGCGGTTAGTTGTTGAGGTGATAGCTTTCGTTTCCAGTTTTCCGTTGGTAAGTATAGCGGCTTCATATGCAATTGCACCTGATACAGTTCCCCAGGTTAAATGTAATTGACCGCTGCAAATCCTTGGTGCCGTTAAAGAAGGAGTGCCCAAAATGGCAAATGTGGTGTCGCTTATATCCACAATACTGCTGTCTGTTGTACGAACACGTATCAAAGCTTTGCTGGTAATAGTGCTCGGAACAGTCCAGCTGAAGTATCTTGAACTTCCGTTTTGGCTGTTGGTTATTACCACCCAACTGTTTCCTCCGTCAATGGAATAGTGTAATTGTACGTTAGAGGTAACAAATTTTGAATCCCAGCGAATTTGTTCAGATGCACCAGGTAAAAAAGTTTCACCACCGTTAGGATAAGAAATTTCTAAGGATGAATATTCATATTCGTAAGTGATGTAATAACGCTGACCTGCAGGAACAGTTACCAAGCCGTTTACTTTAAGGGTGTAGCCGGCTGTGTCAGGGTTGTCAATAGTTACTTGTTCAATGTTGTTGAGTGAGTCACGACCGCGCTGTGCAGTTGTATTGAGAGAAAGTGCACTTAAACGCCAAGGCAAAGTCTGTTGTGCCGCTTTGTTCTCCAGCACTATATCTAAGTCATTTACTAAAGAAATATCAGCCATTGCATTGGCAGCAGGATCGTTCCAGGTAACCATTACTTTTACTTTCTTGCAACCTGCCGGAATGGAGATGTTGTGTGAATTTGTAGCGGATGGAGTTAATACAGCAGAAAAATACCTGTTTTCTTCCATTAACATTACAGCTCTTAACGCATTAATTCGTCCGTAACCATGTTTAAAATCAGGGCCGCTGTTTCCTAAATCTTCAGCAGTATTGGCCACCATATTTCTGATTAAGGAAGCATCCGGGTTATCATTATTGTTTAACTGGCGGTAACGTTCGTAAAGCAATGCAACAGTGCCGCTGGAAGCCGGTGTAGCCATGGATGTACCTTGAATGGAAGAATACGTATTGCTCGGATAGGTGGAGTTTACAGCAACACCTACTGCGCATACATCAGGTTTGAGTCGGTTGTCGCGTGCCGGTCCGAAGGAGGAAAAGCTGCTCATGGCATCGTTACGGTCAACAGCTCCAATCACAATAATGTTTTTAGCTGCCTGATATCCGCTCAAAACAGTTCTGAAACCACCTGAAGCGCAATTGTCTGTTTGATAATTTCCTGCTGCCCATACCTGTGTAACTAATGGAGAATTGTTGGAAATTATGTCAAAAGATCTGCTTTGATTATCGTAACGACCTCTGAAAGAACAAGAGTCGATTTGAGGGCTGTAACCCCAGGAATTGTTAGTGATGTTAATTTTATTGGTTGATATAGCACCCGATACTTCAGACGATACAGATCCGCCAAAATCCCAATTGAGTAAAGTAGCTTTAGGAGCCATACCTTCTGTGCTCGGGTCTTTTATACCTGCTCCGCCAATGGTTCCTGTAACGTGTGTGGCATGAGTACTAACAGATGATGTTTGTGCATTGGTTTGCCGTCCTGTAAAATCAACGTGTGTGCCTACAGATCCGCCATCCCATATGCCCATAATTACCCCCTGCCCTTGAAGATTCCTTCCTTTATGCAATCCGGTATTAAGCACATTAGTACGGATAAGGGTTTTACCAGGCAGGTTCATTTCTGCCGGAGCCGGTGCAGTAGGTTCCACCCAGTTTACCCAGGCTTTTTCGGTAATTGTTTTTACTTTTTGAACAGGCAGCTCTAAGGTAAATTGATTGAAGAGGGGTAATTGCTCTATCACCAATCCTCCTTCAGCAATAACGCTTTGTGCAATTGATATAGGGTTGGCTTGTTTGTGGTAAAGTACAGTTAAACGGATTGTGCCGTCATTAATGGCTCCGTTCCAGTATGGTGCAATCCGGCTGTCCACTTTCCAAATGGGGTCTATAGTGCTTATGCTGGTTACACCTGCTGCTTTGAGTGTACTATGCGAATAGTCGGTTGTCAGTTGAGCAATGTAAGTGTAGTGGGGGAGATAGTCTCCTAAAACAACACCTGCTTTTTGAAGTGCAAGTACTTTCTCTGTTGTTGGAATTTCATTGAATTGCATCAGCACATATAGGTTTCCTTCAAATGTGCTTTTAATTACATCGTCAGATGAAAGCTGAAGTTGAGCCGGCAAACTGACTGTAGCATTTTTGAGGTAAACCAAGTGACTACGTACTTCTTGCGCAACAGCCACAAAGTATTGACAGGTAATCAGCGTGATAATTAGAACGTGGGATTTCTTCATCAGAAGGTAAATTATTATTAAGTGGGCAATATAAAGTAAACTTTTTAAAATTTTCAGCCTGTGTTTCTCTTAAGGAGATACAATTGCCTGTTTAACAGTTGCACTGCATAAATTGTTGGGTTAACCGTGAGGCTTTTGTATGTTTGCAGCCTTCAAATCAATTTAAAATATGAATTTTGATCTTATTGTAATTGGTAGCGGCCCCGGTGGATATGTGGCAGCTATTAGAGCTTCACAACTGGGACTTAAAACAGCAATTGTCGAAAAAGCTGAACTGGGTGGCGTTTGTTTAAACTGGGGATGTATTCCTACCAAGGCTTTGTTAAAATCAGCTCAGGTTTTTGAATACATTCATCATGCGGCTGATTACGGAATAAACGTAAGCGGCTCAACACATGATTTTGCTGCTGTGGTAAAACGCAGTCGCGGTGTGGCTGAAGGAATGAGCAAAGGCATTGCTTTTCTGATGAAGAAAAATAAAATCGAAGTTATTCAGGGAACAGGTAAAGTAATTGCTGCCGGTAAGGTAGAAGTAACTGAAGCTGCGGGAACTAAAAAGATTGTTGAAGCTAGAAACATCATTTTGGCTACCGGAGCCCGTAGTCGTGAATTGCCAAACATAAAAATTGACGGTAAAAAAATTATTGGATACCGGGAAGCTATGGTGTTACCACAGCAACCTAAAACTATCGTGGTAATGGGCTCAGGAGCTATCGGCTGTGAGTTTGCGTATTTTTACAACAGCATGGGCACTAAAGTTACTATTGTAGAGTTTATGCCCAATATTTTACCCGTTGAAGATGAGGACGTTTCAAAAGAAGTGACCAAGTCATTCAAGAAAAAAGGGATAGAGATTATGACTTCTTCAGCAGTTGAAGGGGTTGATACAACAGGAGCCGGTTGCAAAGTAAAGGTGAAAACTCCTGAAGGAATGAAAGAGATTGAGTGTGATGTGGTGCTTTCAGCCGTGGGAATTAAAACCAATATTGAAAATCTGGGATTAGAACAGGTAGGAGTAAAAACCGATAAGGACAAAGTATTGGTAGATGATTTTTACCAAACCAATGTTAAAGGTATTTATGCCATAGGCGATATTGTGAAAGGTCCTGCTCTGGCTCACGTTGCCAGTGCAGAGGGCATTATCTGTGTAGAAAAAATTGCTGGCCACCATCCTGAACCACTTAACTATGGCAACATACCGGGTTGTACCTATTGCCTGCCAGAAGTAGCCTCAGTTGGATATACTGAAAAGGCAGCGAAAGAAGCGGGTTACGAAATTAAAGTGGGTAAGTTTCCGTTTTCAGCCAGTGGCAAAGCCAGCGCAGCCGGTGCAAAAGAAGGTTTTGTTAAAGTAATATTTGATGCAAAATATGGCGAGTGGTTAGGTTGCCACATGGTAGGAGCAAACGTAACAGAAATGATTGCAGAGGCTGTTGTGGCCCGTAACCTGGAAACAACGGGGCATGAGATTATTAAATCTGTTCATCCACATCCAACCATGAGTGAAGCCATTATGGAAGCTGCAGCACAGGCTTATGGAGAGTGTATTCATTTATAAGAATTAGATTCTTTAATTAATATTAATCCCGATCATAAACAGGTCGGGATTTTTTATTTTAGTCGCTTTGCTTTAGTTAACTTTGGCTATGCATTTTTATAATGGACATCAGGTAAAACTTCTCTTAAGCGGGCAACCGTTTTTTGATGAATTGTTGCGCCTCATAGGCGAAGCCAGGGTGTTTATTCATTTGCAAACATATATTCTGGATTATGACAAAACAGGAGCTGAGGTAATTGACGCATTAAAAGCAGCAACAAAACGTGGCGTGATGGTTATGGTGGTGGCTGATGGTTATGGTACACGCTTACCTGATGAGGTGATTGCGGATATGCAACAAGCAGGTATTGCAATCAGAATGTTCTCTCCGCTAAGAGGAATGAAAATCGGACGCAGGTTACACCATAAAATTGTATTGAATGAAACGGGCGATTGTTTAATAGGTGGAATAAATATAGCAGATAAATACAAAGGGACAGATCAGGAAAAGCCTTGGTTAGATTATGCTTTGCTCATCAACGGTCAGGTAAGTAAGCAGGTGTTTTCCATCTGTAACTTTATCTGGAAGAGAAAACAAAATGTAGCTGGTAAACTCCTGCTCAATGCCCCCGTTCATCATGAAGACGGAATATCGGTGGCACTGGCACAAAATGATTGGTTCAGGAACAAAAAAGAGATTTCACGTCTTTACCGCAGGGCATTTGCCGAAGCAGAAAAAGAGGTATGGGTTGTGGCGAGTTATTTTTTGCCATCAAGAGCTACCAGAAAAGCCATGAGAATTGCAGCCAGAAGAGGAGTTAAAATTCGGGTGCTTTTGTCGGGCATATCTGATGTGAAATTTGTTAAACAAGCCACATGTTTTTTATACGATTGGATGTTTCGTTACCAATTTGAAATTTATGAATGGAAAGAAAGTGTACTTCACGGCAAACTGATGCTGGTAGATGATAAATGGTGTACAATTGGCTCATACAATATCAATAAATTGAGTGATTTCGGTAGTATAGAACTCAACGTAGTAGTAAACGATGCAGCCTTTTCCCAAGAAGTAAAAAAAGTTGTAAGCGCACAAATTGCAGAAGGAACTGAAAAAGTAGAATGGGCCACTTATTCAAGAGAAAATAATTTTTTAAAACAACTGTATAACTGGTTTTGTTACAACCTTGTTCGCATGTCCTTGGTACTATTTATTTGGCTTAGTGAAGAACAAGACAGAAAAAACAATCCTACTGATTAATATTTAAAGCTGTGCCCATATCTGATTAAAGGCTTCTCCACCAATTTGAATGCGTAATGAGAAAACACTAAGGATACCAAAAGAGAAAGCAGTGTTACACTTATGTCTTGCCAGATTAAACTACTGTTTTTAATATGAATTGTAGGTGGTTGATTTAATATCAACTGATGAAGTGTGCCGTTTATGGCTTGGTGCGACAGGTACACTCCATAAGAAATTCCACCCAGCCACCTGAATAAACGCAGGTTGAAGAACCCGGATATTTTACCTTCTCTGTGCGTAAGGATGATAAGCATACACAAACTGAAAGCTATACCTGCTGCTGTAAAGAGAAACCCAAACCATACCCCTCCTATAGGGAATTGAATGAAAAGTGTTAATCCGATTACTAAAAAAAGTAAGGCCCAATGTAATTTGGGTAATATGCTTTTTATGTAATGAATAAACCCGGGTTGTTGCACTCCGTAAGCAATCATTATTCCCATAATTAATGAATCCATTCGGCTGGGCATGGTCACATAAATGCGCATCAAATCATCCCTCATGCCCCATTTGGTTAACCAACAAACAGTAATTAATAGGAGGCAAGTTTTAATAAGATGTTTCCTGGGAATAAGCCAGATGAGAAAAGGCATGAAAAAGTAAAACTGCTCTTCAATGGTTACTGACCAGGTTATTCCAAGAAAGTGAGGGCCAAAATTAAACTGCCCTTCAACTATGCCCATAAAAAAGGTTTGTGCAAATACAGCATACGACCACAGCGGCAACGGATCACTGAAAATAAAAGGTATTTTTTGCTCGCCTCCCAGCCATACTCCCACTACATAAAACACCAGCATAAAGTAGTACATAGGGAAAATGCGCAACACCCTACGTATATAAAAAGTCTTGAAAAAGTTGGGTGAACCTTTGCTCTGTAGTAATATACTGGAAATTAAGAAACCTGAGAGTACAAAGAAGGAATCAACACATAAAATGGTTAAATCCGTAAACGGACGCAGTATTCTGAGTATTGCGGTGTAATCAGTAACAGTACAGGAGTAGTAATGCCATATAACCGCAGCACATAAAGCAAACCCTCTTAAGCCGTCCAGTTCAGGAATGTGTTGTTTCAGTATATTTAAGCCGTCAGACTCACTTTTAGTTTCCATTCTATTGGGCTGTGTGCCGTCAAAGATATTTCTTTGTATACAAATTCAATAATTATGAATCAGATAGAAGAGTTTAATGATTACCGAAGCAGAATGAATGAGAAAATTCTGGGTGCAGATAATCTGGTGTTAAAACGATTGTTCAATCTGGATACTAATACCTATCAAGAGGGAGCATTAAGTACACAAATAAAAGAGATGCTGGGGTTAGTGGCCAGTATGGTATTACGTTGTGATGATTGTGTAAAGTATCACTTAGAAAAATGCAAAGAGCAAGGTGTTACTACTCCACAAATGTTTGAGATTTTTGCTGTGGCTAATATTGTGGGTGGCACTATTGTTATTCCGCATACACGCAGAGCCGTTGAATATTGGGAAGTTTTGCAGGCACAATGATTATCTCTACCGGAAAGCAGAAGTACACAGCAGAGCAGGTTCTTCAACTGGAGAACAGTTATGTGGCTACGCTTCCTTTATATGAGCAGCACGCATTACTTTTTTTACAATCATGGCTCAAAGGTGATGATACATTTTTACAGTTTACGTCAGGCTCCACAGGAGAACCCAAACCGGTTCAAATAAGTCGGCAACAGATGTTGGATAGTGCAAGGCTCACCATTCAGCATTTACATCTGAATGAAATAGGTTCTTGTTTGCTCGCTATTTCTGCAGAGCACATTGGTGGTAAAATGCTGCTGGTGCGGGCGCTGGAGTGTAATATGAACGTTCATATCACTGAGCCGTCATCAAATGTTTTTTCAGCCTTGCATAAAAATCATTCCTACGGTTTAGCTTCAGTAGTGCCATTGCAATTACAGGAGTTGTTGAGTGATGAATTGGCAGTGCAAAATGCAGAAAGATTTTCACATATTCTTATAGGTGGTGCTGCTGTTTCAGGTTTGTTGGAGCAAAAGCTAAAGCAACTGAAGGGAGTAAAGTTGTGGCATACCTATGGCATGACGGAGACGGTTTCTCATGTAGCATTGAGGTATATTAATGCACAACAACCATCTGATTACTATACGGCATTTTCAGGCGTAGAACTGGATTTAGACAGCAGAGGCTGTTTGAAAATTAAAGCGGCTGTAACAGGCAATGAGTGGTTGCAAACCAATGATGCGGCCATGCTTCAATCGGCCAAAACTTTCAGTATTATCGGCAGGTTGGATGAAATCATAAACAGTGGCGGGATAAAAATAGATACCCGGTTGCTCGAAACAAAAATTGCGACTATTCTGGAAGAAAAAGGGATAACGTATCATTTTTTTGTCGGAGCAATTCCTGATGAACGTTTGGGGCAGAAAGTTGTGTTGGTCATGGAAGTTTCTTTCATGGCCAAAGCAGAAGCAGATGAAATTTTACAGGTACTCAAACACCAACTTCCGCGTTTTTGGGCCCCAGCTAACCTGTTTTTTATGGAGAGGTTTTTGCTTACAAGTAGCGGTAAGTTAAACAAAATGAGTATGTTGAAACTTTTTGCACACTCTTAATAGAATGTTGCAATCGAACGGAAAATCCGTATATATTCGCGAAAAAGTAAATTGACAAATATTTAATAGACTTATACATATGTACTGGACACTCGAACTGGCATCTTATTTAGACGATGCACCATGGCCTGCAACCAAAGACGAATTAATAGATTATGGCATTCGTTCAGGTGCGCCTTTAGAGGTAATTGAAAACCTTCAGGAATTGGAAGATGATGGCGAACCTTTTGAAAGCATCGAGGAGGTATGGCCCGATTACCCGACCAATGATGATTACTTCTATAATTCAGATGAACTGTAAGCTGAATTAAAATTCCCTATAACAGAAAAGGCTCCCGAAAGGAGCCTTTTCTGTTATAGGGGTAACTCTTATTCAGGCCGCATTGGTGCTTTGTGGCTGATTGTTGTTTTGATTGCTGATATCTGTAGTAAGGTATTCGTTCTCGTTAACCGCTGTTGAAATGCTCGGGTGCTCATTTGCCTTCCTTAAAAAATCAGGCATAAAAGAAGCCATTTCCTGATTGTAATTTTCTTTTATACTTACAGCATAACGTAAGGAACTGCCGTTGCCTATGGTGCGAACCATGTTGTAATTCAGTAAATCTGTAAAGTCCCTTTGAATTGTTTTGCGGTTGCAGCCAAACTCTTCTGTCAGTTCTTTTGTAGAGCAAAAGCCTTTGTGGTGAATGATGTACATAATCAATTCCTGGCGCTTGTTCAGCGTGCCCTCATTGAAGAGGTTAAGCCTGTAGCCCCGTTCAAAAACAAAGTTCATCATGTTACGCTGGCGTGGGGTAGCATCATCATACTCCACTTGTTTACGGAAATAATGACGTAGCATCACTTTTAGGCGCTCCAGATTTTGAATGAATAAGGTGTGTCCGAACTCTATATACTCATTCAACAGCATGCCTTGTTCATCATAAGGCTGTTGTTGCAATTCAAAGTAACGGTGACGGTGGTGGTAAATCTCTTGCTCAAGTGTGAGCATGCCATCTAGTGTAAGGTCGTGTTTATTTAGCCAGAAGTAGTGTAACAGACGTGCCAATACGGGTGCATCGCTGTTAAACGGCTGTATACGCAGCAATTCAAAATGCAGTACCCATGACAGGCTCAACGGATCCAGTTCAGTGTTGTGGTTAATGAACTCGAACAATTCGTTCAGTTCAGCTTCCATCAATGGTGTTAACGCTTCAGGTAATTTGTGGTACTGTATGGTAAACAAATCAAAGTCATTGGTGCTTTTGTTTACCTCTCCTATTACCAACTGATGCAGGTCTTTCAGAAGACTAAGGCTTAGTTTTTCTGAACTGCGTTTGAGCAACAACTCTTCAGCTTCGCGGTATACAAACAATGTTTTTTCGTTGTATCCTTTGGCTTGCTGCTTTTTGGTGAGCAGGTGCTTAAGGGTTTCCAAATCAGCAACTGAGCGCTCCAAGGCATTGGCGTAATAAGAGCGGGATGCTGAGCTGTTAAACTGTTCAATGCGTATAATTTTCTCAGGCAATTCTAAGAAACGGTAGATATTGCCCAGTTCAAAATATAACTCATGTGCACGTGTACGTTCACACAGGTCTTCAGTAGAAATTCCAAACTTTTCATGCAGTTGCATACGTCAAAACTACACATAAATACTACGCTTGCGAAAAGACCATCCTTCAAGACGCCCGTGTTTATTAACAAATCCTTGATGTAGGGTTAACGTACTCAGCCATAAGTGCCATCAGGCAATAGTTTAGCTCAGTAGAAAAAAATAGACAGCATACGTATGCTGTGGAATTCTAATCAGAAAATGAAAACAGAAATTAACCCAAATCGCTGATCCAGGCTTCGAGCAATGGCATTTCTTGCGCACCAATCACGTTGATGTCAATAAGAGCTTTGTAGCATGTAATCAGATTCTCGCCCAAGTGTGCAGTGCCTTTTTTTAGTTCCAACTTTTCGAGCGTGGTAGCTATTTTAGCATTGTTGAGGTAGCCGGGAATTTCATCTTCAAAGTCGCGCAGCAGGTTGTGTTCGTTTCTTTCCTGCCACACCGTAGCCTCTTCAAAAAGTATGTGCCAGTTGTTCTCCCAGGCAATGCGTTGTGCTACAAAACTGCGCCATATATCCGTCATGCGGAAACTGCAATATGAAGGCAAATACAATAACGGAAATGCTTCTTTGTAATGCGTAGTATTCTGACTGTTGTAAGGGCACCAGGTTTTGTTACCTAAACCTATTTTATGTTTGTAATCAAAGGAGTGGGGGAGCGCCTGTGTTAAGCGAAAAACCGCGTCTATATCTGGGTTCTCATCAGCCAAACCTTGTTGTATGGGGCAGTCGAGTTCTTTAACATCAAAGCCCTCTAAAGGCATAACTACTTTGTGCAATTGCTCTAGCGGATACCCCCGTGGCCAGATGTAACCTTTAGAATAGTGGGCATATACGTTCAGCCAGCCTTCGTTAGAAATATCATAGGCTTGTTGCTTGCGTGAGCGGTTGTTCCAAAAATTCTCCCTGGGGTAATTATCGTCATCGCTCTCGATAATTTGTTCAGCACCGTTTTTTGCGGCTATAAGGTAACCAATGTTTTTGCGGGAGTAATGTCTTTCCGGACAAGCTTTGGCAAAGGCAAAAGGTAAGGCACGCTGTTGTTCAACAGAATAATAATTGCAACCGTCCAGTTGAAAATCTGCGGGTGTTTTGGTGTCACCTATCACAATAAATTCAGCACCGTGCTGCTTGCTGCCTTCGGCAAATGATTTCATCACCGCATTGGGTGCAGAGATAGAGGTGATAATGATAGCGGTATTTTTGTCCATAGAGGATTAAAACGATTTTGCGTTGAAAGTAAAACGTTGAATGATGTAGTGAAGCAGAACAGTAACGGAGTTTTTAATGGCGTTTTGAGAAACACTGGGTGAGGGGGCCATGTAGTGAATAGGGATTTCAGCAAAGCGTTTTTTACGCATCAGGTAGCGTACTTCCGTTTGGTAAAAGTGTGCTTTAGAGAGCAACTGATAATCGAGTAATTGTTTTACTACCGGAGCATGAAATCCCTGAAAGCCTGAGGTCATATCATACAGGCGGGTTCCCAGTAAAATATTGGAAAGCACCGTGCCTGTTTTTGATAGCATTCTACGGAAAAAAGGCGAGTCACCCATAGACCCTCCGTTAATAAACCTGCTGCCAAAAGCACATTCGTTACCTTCATTCAGCACACGTAAAAACATGGGTAAAGCTCTGGGGTCATGACTAAGGCCGGCATCCATCTCAATCACAATATCGTGCCCGTTGTCGTAGGCTTCGCGGTAGCCTCTCAGGTAGGCATCAACTACATTTTTATTTTCAGGAGCCCAAACCGTAACATAACGGGAGTCTTTCATTGAAAGCTCACGACAAAGTTCCAGCGTACGGTCTTTTGAGGCTTTATCAACTACCAGATATACTTTTCCGCTTCCCAGTTTATTCAGCACTTTGGTGAATTCTGAAACAAAAGCGTCAAAGTCTTTCTCTTCGTTGGCCAAAGGCGTTATTACAGCCCAATTGGAGTCAAAATACATGGATAAAAGGTTCTGTTATTCGGGCGAATATAGTATTTATTGCGGATTTCCACCCTGCAATTGTGCGGCTCTTTGCATGCATTGCTGTGCGTTTTGTGTATCGCCCATGCGGTTAAAGGCATCACCCATAATTTGCCAGGCTTGCGGCAGGTTAGGGTTCAGGTTCAAGGCATTGTTTTCAGCATCAACTGCCTTTTTGTAATCACCCACCAACAGGTAGGCCTGTCCCATGGGCACATACACTTCGGCCATATTTCCGTTTTCTTCCACACATAATTCAAAATGTTTTACGGCATCCTGGTATTGTCCCAAATTCATGTAAGAAATAGCCGCATGGTAATAAGCTGAAGGGAAGTTGACTTTAAACCCGTAAGCTTTTTTGAATAACTCTATGGCTTCTTTATAGCGCTGGTTGTTAAAATCAATCAACCCCATAAGGTCATACGCTTCATAATTTTCAGGTAATAAAGTAATGGCTTTGTTTAACGTCTCCTTGGCTTTTACATCTTGCCTAGTATTGACTAAAGCACTACCCAATAACCGGTAGGCTTCTTCGTTTTTGGGATTATAGGCAATGGCCTGCTCCAGTAAGGGTATAGCAGAATCAGGCAGGTTGCGCTGTAAATAACCGAAAGCACGGGGAATGTAATCATTCTGTTTTTTAAGAATAGCGGCCAAAGGAACGCCATCTACTTCAATTACATGTATGCTTTCTTTGGGCGGAAACTGTCCGCTGCGAATTTGTTCAGGGGTTAAAGTGCGGCTGGTGTAAATGGCATAATCCCAATTGGACCTGTACCACTCCTGTTCGCGGGTCCAGGCAAATGCTAAACTGTCGCTGAATTTTTGTCCGTAGTAGCTGGCATTGAGCGGCTCATTGTTAATGGCCACAATTATCTGTTTGTTGTTGAGTACGGGCTCATTTTTAATGAGCCATTCCGTAGCTGCTTTTATGCAATTACCGTAGTAGTCGGTTTCGTAATTTCCATAAGCACCTTTAATGCCACCTACCAATTGATTGAAATAAACATACTCATGCGGATGATTGCGTACCATAAATGCTAAAGGCTCTGCCAAACCGGCTAACATCACAATGGTTACAGCTATTTTTACCGCGGTTACTTTAAACAGGTTGGCCAAGGCATCCCATCCTGTAGCAGCAATAGCTACCAGCGGAGGATACACAAACAGAAAGTGTCTCCAACCGTTGTATAACATAGAGCTTTTATAAGCTGCATAACCCACAGGAAACGCTACCACAAATAACAGCATGAGTACAAACCACAGGTTGTATTTTTTGCGTACAAAAACAATAAGCAATACACCTAATGCCATACCTGCAAGTGCAACAACCGGTACTGTAATGCCAATGTATTTAATGGTATAGTACCACGGCACCTGAGCCATGTAAGTGCGCACACCTTCAAAAATTTCGTATGAGGTGAGTAAGGTGAAATTGGTAAACTCTTTCAGCGCGAGCAAGGGGTTAGTGAAAGGTTTACTTATACCGAAAGGCCAGAATAATATACCCAGAAAATAACTACAACCGGCAATTACAAAAAAGTATTTGGCATATTTGCTAACATAACTAAAGGCTTGTTTTGTTCCATCTTTTTTCATCTGCCATAGCCACACAAATCCCATAAACATTCCCAGGTAAACCAGCAGAATTAAGCCGCCAATACGCATGCTGTTGGTAAGTGCAATACCACATATCAAAAACAAGATGGTTCCTTTTCGCGGGTCAGGCAATTGTTTCAGAAAACGAATCATGTGGTACATGGTAAATATGTAACCGGCAGCAAACGGAATGTCTTTCGGGTTGTTCATGGATTGGCCGAAGAACTGAGGTGTGATGAGGATAAGCAGCAGTGCAAAGGTGGCAGTTCGCCAGTTGCCTATTTCACGTGCACACAAGGCAGCATACACCATAGCCATTAAACCGAAAAGGGAATTAATAAGATGTCGGGTTTCAAACTTGTCCCAAGGTGAAATGTACTCTTCAATAAAAGCTGCAAAAAAATCAAAGAAGCTGCCATAATACTTTAAGTGGGAGTAGAGCGGTTTGGTTTCATCAAAAACACTTTTGTCTTCACCAAAGGAGGTGAAATATTTGAGCATATCATACCCATAACCCATCTGGGCTTTTTCGTCCCACGTTACTCCGAAGTCGAAACTCAATACAGGCATTCCTATCAATGCCAAAACAAAAATGATGAAAAAAGAAAACCGGTAAATACTGTGTTCACTATCCCAAATGCTCAGGGTAGATGATTTCAAATCAACCATTGGTTGTTTCATGTACCAATCCCAACGGGTAGAAAAAATCTGGCGGAATGCTTGACCGACCATTTTTCCCCACGCATAGTTTTTGAATGGGTTAGTTTTAAGGGCCATTTCGGCCTTCTCTATTTTAAGCCCGTTGAATTTTGATTTGGTTAGTAACTCAGTAAAGATGTTTTCATTTTTATGGGTAAGCTGTGGAATAATTACATCAGCCGCAGATTTTTTCAGCAGGATACCTCCGCAGGTATAGTCGTGCATGGCTGCTCCGCTGCTTAAACCGTTGAATAGGTTAAACAGTCCACGAAGCAGTTTTTGTCCGGTTGAAAGTTCACTCTTTGTTTCAGCGGGAACGGTCCAGTAAACATCGGCAGTGGTTTCTTTTTGTTGTGCAAACCAATTCACCGCATGAGAAGCTGCTGCGGCTACTTTGTTGTGGTATATATACACCCATT
>Ga0075154_10000993_pt1 | contig 21561 bp, 22 predicted proteins | sample JI71714BDNA_FD_70965 | JGI IMG/M metagenome (GOLD analysis project Ga0075154, IMG submission 70965) | Wastewater effluent complex algal communities from Wisconsin, to seasonally profile nutrient transformation and Carbon sequestration -... | ecosystem: Engineered > WWTP > Effluent > Algae...
TAATCTATGACTTAATCTTTGGTGATTACGTGATTCTGCAACAACAGTAGACGCAGCTAAAATAATGCCATATTGGGGTTATAATCCTACTCCTACAAGTCTCAAGGATGATGCAGCCCTCAAAGATATACGTTTGGACTGTACAAGTGTGTGGTACCCAAGCGGTACTGGTACGACAGATATGTCTATGACAAGCATCATCACACTCAATCTTGATGATCAAGCTACCACTGCTAAAGCTACATTGGTGGCTGGCAATACACAAACTGTCTACATGAGTAAGGATCGTCTCTATCTGATTGGTAACCAGTGGCTCAATGATACAAGCTCAATTTGCCCAGCAAACACTCGTTGTACTGGTGTCGAAGACGCCAGCGCTGGAAACACAGTTTCCAGTATCTGGAATCCTGGTACAAGTTACACTCAAGTCACATCACTAGATCCTCTCAACCCAACCAAGCCAATCGTGTCTCGCGTCATCGGATATCCACTAGGACAATATGCATATCATCAAGATAGCGCTGGTAAATTCTATCTTGTGAGTCAGTGAAATCAGCTTGATGGCCAACAAGTAACGCATGTATGGACACTGGACACGACGGGTAAGATCATAGGAGCTCTCAGAAATATTGAACCAGGTGAGCAATTTAAAGCATCAAGATATATTGGCGATAAGTTGTATCTCGTCACATTTGAGCAAATTGATCCACTATTTGTCATTGATCTATCCAAAGCTAACCCAGTCATCCTTGGTGAACTCAAGATTCCATGATATAGTACTTATCTACATCCTTATGGGACGATGAGTGGTAAAACATATCTACTCTGACTAGGATATGAGGTGGATAATAGCAACGGTCGTACCGTCAACAGTGGTGTCAAGCTCGATCTGTATGAAATCGACTATAGCAACATCACTGACGGCAACATCAGCATTAAGCAATCACAATCACAACGTATTGGATGACCTGGAACTGAGTCAGAAGCTCTCCATAATCCTCGTATGTTTGTCTATGATGAGATTACTAAGACTGTTTATGTTCCACTCGTGAGAAATGAACAAAAGGTTGTCAAATTCTGTCCAACAGGAATAGCTTACAAACCTGAGCAGTGCTATGATAGCTATATAAGCCAGCTCTTGTTTGCATGATATAAGGGCATTACCGTCACTCCTACAAGCATTAAACAAACAAAAATTGTTGATTATAAATGACACTATCAGTCAATCGCAATAACAAAATGATATGGAGTTGATTCATATTATATCAACTGACTCAATAATAGAGTATGATATGCCAACGGTCAACTATGGTTTGTCAATAACTGGTTTATGAGAACAGAGAGAAAATAGCTCAACATTAACAAGCCCAAAGTAATTTGTAAGGACGCACTTTGGTGCGTCTTTTTGTGTTGTGTTTGAGATTTTGTTCTTGAAAAGTAGATCATGACAGCTATATATAATGTATGGCATCTACTAGTAAACTCATCACAAGTGATAGACATACTGACAAATTTAATCGTTGGAAATGCATCAATGCACTTGAGAAAATGACAAAAAATATGTTTCGTCTCTTTCGTGATGAAACCACGACTAATCAACAATTGATTGATAAATTTACAGTATTGAAGAAAAAGATAGATCAGTTTGCTGATACACATCTAGACTCAGAATATCATCGTGCCATGAGGCAGTATGCTACCACACTCAACAATACCATCTCCAAAGAATTTGACATCAATCATATCAGAGCAAGTAATGCACAACAGCTTAATCGTATCCAAAAAATCAAAAATAGTACAGACTATAAGAGAGGGAAGGATACTGATATAGAATAAGTATATTTTATCTTTGTGAAAGTATTTCCTTATCTTTTTTGATTTGTTTCAAAAAATATAATGATAGTACTTTTGGATTGTGGATTTTAAGTTCTTTATAAAACGAGTTATCAATTATTTCTTCAAAGTATCAATTAATTAATGATAAGATAGATATGGTATTATTAATAGAAATACTATCTGATGGTTTTGATCACCCATAGAAATATGTATCAGATTCATCTGATCGTTTTATGTCACTATATAGTGATTGATTTTTCTTATATTGGATTATTTTATTTTGTATATCGTTAAGTAATTTGCCAAACTGATCTTGTGTTGATCAATTATTTAACAATTTTTCATAAATTATTTGATCGCCATGAGCATATGAGATATATGCTTCTTGTTTAGTAATGTGATCAGAGTACATTTTTCTTATCTGATTGGCAAAATCTTTATTAAATTCTAAATAATTTTGATCTGTAAATCAGTAAAAATAAGCTCTATCCCAAAATAGGCATTTTCCTAATTCTTCCATACTAAGCACTCATAAAGCACACGAAGACGTATAACTTTTATTTTTAAATAGAATTATTGAATCTTTATAGAGTTGCACTCATTGCTGTAATGAGTTTCCACATAAGATGGAAACCATATTTTTAGTTATAAGTTTTTGTTTCATTTTTTTAGTCATGATTTTGATTTGGTTAAAGCATTGTGGTTAATGTATTCAATATTTTTCTTCTGCTTCAAAAACCACTGACACTCCCTCGCGAGTGGACAGGTAGTGCAGTTTGGTTTGACTGCCTTGCAGTGATATCTTCATCGCAGGATGATACTATGATGAGCAATCGATTTGTATTCGTTGGGAATAAGCTTTTCAAGTTGTTCAGATGTCTTAAGAGGTTCGCAAGTCTTGACCCATGCGAGACGATTGGCCACACGGTGAACATGAGTATCTGCCGCAATTCGATTCTGTCAGAATAAGACATGTAATACTACCTTGGCCGTCTTGACTCACACTCACGGTAATGTGATCAGCTGACTAATCTCTTGTGGAATCTGATATCAGAGTTCATCATTGGTTGCTCGTTGGGTAGAGAGGACGATAGAGGTCTCGTAGATGTGTTTGGCCTTGGCGTTGTGATAGTTGACTGATCTGATCATATCATGGAGTCTGTCATGTCACAGTGCTACCACATCTTGTGGACAGGTGACAAAGTTCCATAGTATCTGCGTCACAACATTGACTTGCTTGTCGGTAGTCTGGGCTGACATCATGACGGCGATGAGAAGCTGGAATGGTGTATGGTAGATTAGTTCTGTCTCATTACCAGGAAACATCTCATGCATCGTGAGAAGCTGAGATATGATTCTTTGTTGTTTGGGGGTTAGTTTTTTCATATAAAGACGATAGTAAACATTTATCTGTTGCTCGTCATTGCGAGGAAGCGACTTGCGAAGCATGGAGTGACGTGGCAATCCACTGCTAAAAGTCTCATTCATTTCGAGATTCTGCTAGGTTGTTTCGTTCAGGATTTATTGATTCAATCAATTTAATTTTATCTTTTCTACTTCAGGCTTTTATTTGTTTTTCTCTTTCGATTGCATCGATAATGAGACTGTATTTTTCTCTATATATTAATTTTGTACATCAATATTTCTGAGTAAATCCCTTGATTTCTTTTGATTTATGTTGCAGTAGTCTTTCATATAGATTGGAAGTTACTCAAACATATAGAGTTCAATGTTTTTTATTACAAAGGATATATACATATCAGCATCTTTCCATAATTTAGTGTAAAGGTAATATAGTGGATTGCCGCATCATTTCGCTACGCTACATTCCTCGCAATGACGAAGACTGCGTGAAGCGAGTACTCGGAGAAGATGATCAGTACTTTGATAAATGATGAGAACATAAAAACACTATTGTATTGATCGTAATACTTCTTCAAATCACCGATCATGTGTAATTACTATATCAAACTTAGATTGATAAGTTGTTAGTCTTTCTTCTACTTTATCATTACATAAGCCGACTTTGAGAATCGTACGGTTGTCTTGTTCGTCAATCATATTAGCATCACCTAGCCCATCACCGATCACGATGAAGTTGGTTCTACTTTCGAGTATATGATGAATGTCCACATATTGTGGCTCACGAAGTACTGATTCTTGCTTATTGAGTGAGTGGATGATGGGAGTACTATATCAGACCATGTGTCATTGTTCATCTCGATAGAGCTCATTGGATACGATATAAATATTATCATACATCAATCACCAACGTTGCAATAATAGGTGAATCATATTTACTCCGATGCCGCTTGCAGAAAAGATGATTACTGGTATGTTGTTGTCATGAGTCCATGATAGTAGTGTGTTGGTTCATGATCTCATGATCATTTTGTCCAACGATACAACATGATCAATGTGTTGTTTAGTGAGTCACTTGGTTATAAGAAGTTCTTTATGGGTTGTTCGTCGTTCATTCATGGCGTTGTGACGAACTTCCAGCGATAGTTCTTTGTTGTGTTCGATTGTACTATATTTGTTGTACATCTCCTTTGCTTTGATACTATAGTCTTCATCTAATACTCATTCATCACGAAGTAGTGAAATAATAGATGGTCTGGAGTGACCTTGCTCATCAAAATATTGTGTCAATGTGCCATCAAAATCTGCAATAATACATAAATCTGATAGATTTTGTTTGATAGCACTGATGATGCTTTGTGTTTCGTCGGGGATGATGGTAGGCATAATTTATTGATATACATAGATAAATTTATTGATATACATAGATAAATTTATTCATTTTCTTCTAGCTCCATAAGTAGCTCCTGAGCTGATATTGGTGGATTGAATACAATACAAAAATCTTCTTCTTGATAAGAGTTATTTTGATTATGGGTTTTTATTGATAAATTTTGTTGTTTCATACTAGAGTTAGTTATATGCTGGATTGCTTCGTGCCTCGCAATGACGAGTGCTCGGAAAGATTCTACTTCATCTTCCTCCCTCTCCTAATGTATCTCTTGTAGTGAAACGAATCCATCCTCAACATCCACTCCAGACCTCACCCACTTGGCTGACGCATAATACGATATCAGTCAGGATCCTCGCGTCCTGTAGTGGCGTCACATACCCACTTACTTCCACGCAGAAACCACTCATAGGTATTGCCTTTGGGATTGGTTTGAGTGCTGGTAAGTTTTTCGCCTGACTGGTTGAGAGTTGATCCTGCTCATGCGTTTGCCATGAGTTTGCGTTGGCGTTCTTGTTGTGCTTTTGCTTTTGCAATTCATTGTTTATTGGTACGAGCCATAGTATAACATTATTAACTAAAAAATTACTAATTATATTATATCTTACTTATTATCAAACGATCTGATACCTGGTGATATAGTTCTTTGATATTCTGTGGCGGATCATAGGATGGAAACATTGCTGGCAATGGTGGCATATCAATCTTGAGAGAAGCCGCCGCAAGAACAGTGTTATTAATCATTATATCAATCTGATCTTCGGACAAGTGGTGACCTAACATAATAGCACGAATTTCATCTTCACTCATAATATGATAATGTCAGACTACTTTTCTACGATCACGATCTTGATACAGTTTTTGATCTTTGATCGCTAGAGCAATCTCAAATGGTTCTTGCTCATCAGCCTTGATGTAGTGATAATTATTCGCACACGTTAGCATATAATGATACTCATCGGCCAACTTGATCACTGTTTCATTAATTTGTTGTGCCAAAGGAACAAGAGCGTAATCTTGAACACAATACTCAACAATAATCTTCCCCTGCATCGTAGTATCAAGACGACCAACAAGTTGAACAATCGTTTCATAATCTTGACCCTTCATGAGCTGTGTAGCGATCACAGATTGTTCTCATCATATTAGTACAGTCAGATGTTGTGAATACTCACTAAGTACATTCCAATCAATTCTTGGTTTATGATAATATCCTGTTGTAGTGGCTGTAGACACAAGCTTAAGCAAAGACTGATATCATTCTCGATTATTTGCCAAAATGGTCACAAATCCTTGATGATCGTGCTCTCATTTTTTATATGTAATATCATGTACCAGTGGCAATTCTACACCAACAATAGCCTGTATATTAGACTTTTTGGCTTTTTGATAAAATTCTAACGCTCCATATAAAGCACAATAATCGGTGATTGCTATAGCTGACATCCCTAATTTTTCTGCTTGTTTGAGGATCTTTGCTACTTCGCCAATGCCTTCTAAGAGGGAATATTGACTATGTCAATGCAGATGGACAAACATGATATAAAAATACAAAATAGAGATTAAATTATATATTAGTGAAATAATCTGATTTATCTACTCTTTTTTTAATTTGACGAAACCATAAGCAATCAATATACTAAAGACACTATTTATATTCAACCATATCTTATCATGAGCCTAACCGAAAAACTATTGGATGTTGCATGATGACAACTCACCAAACTTCCCGTTGTACAAGAAGCACTCAAAGTATGAGAAACTTTATGAATTAAGCAACTTACCGGCAGCAAACTAACCGAAGAAGAAACCAAAGTACAATTAGATCTATTCAAAAAGAATTTTGCACAGATCGCAGAAAAGCTGCTCGGCAAAGATCAAGAAAAAATATCTCAATCAATTGATAAGGCTGTCAATAATGAGGATTGATTTCTAGCGGAAATTGCACTACAACGGTTTGAAAAAGATAACTATGTATGAAATGTAGATAAACTCATCACCGCTCTTCAAGAACTCAAAATAGAAGGCAAACTGGGATCAGATTTCAATCTCGATGATTTCAAGACGAAGCTAGTATCAATTGCTCCTGATAGTGCAACATTTGGACTTGGAAAAATCCCCCTCATTGGTAAGTTATTTGTAGCCCAAGGGGGAACTTTGAAGCAACTCAATGAATGATTTGCAAAAATTAATGAAGCACTTATTTCACATACTACCAACACAGAACAGCAATCAAGCGAACAATGAGACAACATAACAACATCATTGGAATGATTTGATGGGACAGTAGAATCACTAAAAGGTAAGTTACTTTGGCCGCTACAGTGAGATGATATTTATCTGACTTCCGAAAAATGACATTTTGGTGATGATAGAGGAGATCATATTCATGCAGGTATTGATTTGGGTGGAGAAAGTGACGAGATCGTTGCACCTCATACAATGGAAATCACCAAGATTGATTATCAAGAAGGAGGAGCATGACATTATGTTGTAGCTCAAGTATACCCTCATACACAACCACCAGTAGTATTCAAATTCTTTCATCTCAAAGATAAACCTGACCTAACAATTGGACAAGTGATTCAACAATGAGAGGTAGTTGCAACTGAGTGAAATACTGGACGCAGTACCGGAGAACATTTACATTTTGAATTATGGATCGATGGTAAAGCACAAGATCCACTCAAAGCATTCGACCAGACACAAATTTTATACAAACAATGATGATCAACTGTTGCTTTTGAGGACCGGAATCGTGCACACCACTACAAACAATCAGCATAAAATCTTGCAATTCTATACAAAATAAACATAGTCTGATCATACATGAGCAGTTTTATTATATCGATCAGACGTCAGATATGTTTCATTGTTATACTACTGTGATGTAGTGTTGGTTTTTCGTTTGCTCAATCAACTCAACCACCAACATACGAAAACCTCATACAATCTCGTACTAAACCACTTACTATTCGTGAATGGATTGATAGTTCTAACACAATAGCAACATATCGTAGTACTGCCAATACTCTTAAGCAATGATGAATATTTGAAGAATCTTATGTTGTACAAGTGCGTCGTGATAGTGACATGTTGCGTGATATAATCATATCATACCGTGAGGAATTAGTCAGATCACAAGAAACCATAGAACCATGATGAAGTACCAATGAGTGTTCCTCATTAACCAGTCATGATGTGGCATCATTAGCTTCTACTAGCAACTGGTTTAGGAGAATAGTAGGTAGACGATGACTAATACAACTATCAGAATACAATGATGCTGATCTCAATACGTCATGCCGTAGACGAGTTTCTTGTGTTTGAGGTTCTACAATGATTACATACAACAGTATGACACAGGCTCAAAATACATGGCCACTATGCCGCGATCGCCTCATTAATCAACTCGTATGATATTACGACACAACTCGTAGTATCAAAAATTTATCATTAACTCAGACCTACACCAATATTTTTGCCGATGCCAATGCAGACAATGGTCCTTTTGATATTGCAAAAGATATGCATGAAATTATGTTACTATATCAAGACACCATTAGTTCACCGCGCGATACCACGTCCTCAGAAGAGTGATTAGGGGGTGATTGATGACTATGATGGGAGTCAAAAGAATTACTTGCTTCAACACAACAACTCATTAATGCTCTAGAAATTAATACTACGATCGATCCTCGTCAGGATCAACAAATTATTGCATTAATTAATCAGATCAATACTTCTCCATTAAATAGGATTACTATTGCTACAGGAAACATTCTTAATATGTGTGCCGATCAATGAACCATCGATGATCAAAAAAGAAACATCCTACAACAGCTAAGATCCGTACAACAAAGAACTTCATCATACAATCAGTCGCTTGATATACGTAACATACTTAATCTCGCCATTGATGGAACCAGATCATCATCTGCTGCGATATGATGAACACTATTATCAAGTAATCGCACACTATCAAATAATGAGTATAGTATTGATACACCATCATTAGTCGATAGTCCAGTGGGTCAAGCTCTTGATTCTATTAATGAAACAGATTTACCTAATCCTAGTTCACCAGTCATGGTTTCTGGGGCCAATGTTGCTGATACCATAATACAAACGTGATCAGCAGATGTCCTCAGACAATGTCTAGGATCATGCTCACAACAATATGGTACCAATTCACGCTGCTCTATGGAATGTGAAGATGTATGATGAATATGAGCCAAGAGAGCGTGTCAAACAAAATGTAACAATAAAATGATCGCATGTCGATGACAATGCCTATGTAGCTCAACAGCAACAGTAGCTCAAATGGCGTCATGATCATGATCTGTTTCAAAATTACACGAAAATTTCGAGTTACGCTGGTGCTTAGTACCCACAAATAAGCTACGCACACCTACAAGTTCTGCTTGTATAAGAAAGCACCCCGAAACGGGCATAGTAATGATAGCATCATTAGAGTGCTATGTAGACCTATCAATCGCTCAATGAAACTACAATAGAGACTCTGGCAAGTGAGGTATTCGTAAAAATCCAACAGAGCACAATGAGTCTTCACTCAAATTTGACCTACCCAGTATGATTGACATAGGAATATCAACAACTGCTCGCCCACTACCATCAAATCCCAACATTGATGTTGATACCGCCATCTTAAGACAAGAATATGCGAAACTGATGCGCACATCTTTTGATTCTACATCACAATGATCATCTACGATATTTATGATTGTGCAATCTTTTTTGAGTTGATTAGATGCTTTATGGAAAAATATTGATGAAAACGCTCGTGATGTTACTACCATCGTATCTCAATAAGTGAATATCAAAAAGCATCCCACAATAGGGATGCTATTTTTTATGATGGATGATATCAAACATTAATCTCTAGTAGACTGTTGATGTGTTTTGATCACCTGATCGATAAGTTCTTCTTCTACCTTATCAAACACATACTGTTCAATAGGTCTTGCACCATATGCAGGATTATAAATTTCATTCACGATAGACTTAATCCTATCATCATTATATTCTGGCAATGTGATATTTTTTGTTTTTCGTTTATCAAATAATAGATCAATTTGATTACGTAAAATATGGCACAAAATTTCTTTGCTTAGTGGACGAAACACGATCTTATAGTCAACCCTATTGAGCCATTCCGGAGAAAAATGATCTGCTGTCTTGTCGAGTACAAGATCTTTGATACGATTATAATCATCATTGATATCTCCTATTTCACTCACTCCAAATCATATTTTCGCCCCCTTGATTCAAAAATATTCAGAACCAATATTGCTTGTCATAATAATAATCGTATTCTTAAAATCGATTCGACGTCACTTATTGTCTTTGATTTGTCACTCATCAAGAATCTGTAACATAATGTTTAACACATCTGGACTTGCCTTTTCAATTTCATCAAACAACAGTACCGAATATGGTTTACGTCTGACTTGCTCTGTCAGTCATCATCATTCATCATAACCAACATATCCTGGCGCACTACCAATAAGCTTGCTCACAGAGTGCCTTTCCATAAGATCAGACATATCAATCCTAATCAGTGCCTTTTCGTCATTAAAATAATCTTTAGCAATAAGTTTTGCTGTGTATGTTTTACCCACTCCCGATGGGCCAAGAAAAAGAAAGGACGCAATTGGCTTATTTTTTTGCATAACACTTAGACGAGAGCGTTTGATAGCCTTAGTAATAGTTTGAACTACCTCATCTTGTCCATATAAGGATTTAGTTAAATCAGAGTTTAGTCTTTGTAATTTTTCGATCTCACTTTCAGATAACATATGAGTTGGTATTCCTAATTTATCAGCAAGCACATTACTAATATCTGTAACACCGATAGATGGCCTGAGGTGATGTGGTATTGTATTTCATCATTTCAGTTGTTGCAACTGAGCCTTTAAATTATTTTGCTGCTTTTTGAGCTCTGCGGCAGCAAAATAATCTTGCTCTCATACTGCCGTCTCTATTGTTATATCAATCTCTTGAATTTGCTGAGAGAGGAGAGAATATTGTTGATTGTGTTCTTCACTAATAGTAACAACACCCTTACGAGCACATGCCTCATCAATCAAATCTATTGCCTTATCTGGCAAATGTTTGGTTAGTACATATCTACTTGATAGTACAACAGCCTGAGTAATAGCATCATCATCAATAATAACACCATGAAAATCTTCATACCTGGTCTTAAGTCACCTAATGATAGCTACTGTATCTTCATGTGAAGGCTCCTGAACATTTACCTCTTGAAATCTACGCTTAAGCGCAGCATCTTTTTCAATGTATTTTTGATACTCATCAAATGTTGTTGCTCATATTACCTTAATTTGTCATCTCGCTAGTGCTGGCTTTAGCATTTGTGCCGCATCTCATGCAGTTCACTCTGCGCTTCATGCTCATATAAGAGTATGAATCTCATCAATAAACAGGATGACATTCAAAACCGGATCTGACGCTTCATCAAGTATTGATTTTAGTCTCTGTTCAAATTCGCCACGATATTTTGTTCACGCAACCAGTGTACTCATATCAATCATAATCAATCTTTTATCAGCAAGTTTGTCTGGCACCTGTCAAGCCACAATACGCTGAGCCAATCATTCAACAATGGCTGTTTTTCACACTCACGCCTCGCCAACAAGTAATGGATTATTTTTTGTTTTACGTAATAATGTATAAATAATCTGATCTGTCTCTTTGTCTCTACCAATAACAGGATCTGGATTGAGAGTGCGTGCTTGATGTGTTAAATCAATACCAAAGTGATCAATAGCAAGTTTTTTTTTCTTTGAGTCATCACCCTGTGTCACTGTACTATTATTAGATCTTGATGTCTCATTATCATGATCTATCACATCTGTTTCATCACTATTTGACTGAAGAGGATATGTACTAATTTTATGCTGAATCAATTGAGACATTAAATCATTTTCTCAATTATCATCAATCAAAAACTGTAAATCAATATCATATAATTTGATATCATGTTGATGTTTAATTGTTTCTAATTGAACAATTAGCTCAGCAGGAGAAGCACCAACCTCATGAAGCAAAACACTTAACTGCTTAATTCTATCGTATATTTTTTTATATGATATTCTTTTTCCTTTTAAAAAGGTCTTAAGGTCATTATCAATTCATCACCAAACAAGTTCCAACAACGATATCACTCCTTCTTTTTTTTCTCCTGAGAGGATATTTTTTTGCAAGGTATGGTCAATCATGAGTTGACGATTATGTGATGAAGATATTGTATGAGTATCTCAATAATGTTCTCTGATATAATCTTGTAACCAGTGTTGTTTTTTAATACCCAACAACTCCCATAATCATGAAGCATATCATTGCTGTTGAATATAGTGATACAATCCTAACAACAATTCATTGTATCCAATAAAATTTTGATTCCTTGAAATACTATATAATCCTGCATGAGCAATACATTCTTTATATTCAGGAGTAAGATTTGGTTGTTGCATATGTTATAATAGTATAATATAAATTACAATACTTGCTATATTATTTGTTATGATATATAAATGCAAGCTTTTAAACTTGACAGTGCTATTTAGTTGCTTGTTGATGAAAATAGCACCCATCATTTGTAAGTGCTATATATACTCAAAACTTTCACAAATCCAAATGTTTTTTTAAATAATACAATACAATAATGAAACCATTATTCCTTATATACACAAAAAATCTTAGCTTTATGCTAAGATTTTTTTGGGTCAACAAGACTATTTCTGAACCCGATTACACAGATAATGATGAATATGAATCATTAACTGCATTACTAGATCTTATAGAGAAAGTCTTGATAAATTCGAGAGATTTTATTACTTCCAGACATACACTCCACTCCAGTTATAATTAACAAGATCAGGCATTGCACCTATAAAAAGGACTTGCCTGGTCTTTTTTTATTATGATTATAATTTTGTAGATACAAATAGTCCAATCATACCAAGTGAAAATATTGCTAATCATTCTACTGGGTAATTTCCCCAAAACAACAATCATCCAATAATCACCATGGTAATTGATAATATATATCTAGTTACTGTATTAAGATTATGCATACTTAAAACACCTAAAAAGAGTAAAGATTTGGACTTGCTGGGATTCGAACCCAGGACCAGTGGCTTAAAAGGCCATTGCTCTACCGACTGAGCTACAAGTCCACAAAATAAAGCTTACTTATGAAGCAAGCATTACTTTTCTAAACTTTTTATATGCTCTTGCACTCATCTTAACTGTTACAAACATTCAATCTCATAGATCAACCTTCTTCTTCACAAGATTAACCTTAAATGTTCTTTTTTCAGCTCTCATTGAATGAGATCTATGATTACCAGCTTTAGTTTTAGCTCATGTGAGCATACATATTCTTGCCATAATACATAACACAATAAATAATAAATACTTAACTATGCCTACCTACTAATTTGATTCAATTGAATTCACAACACCATCAGTGTCTTCCTGTAATGGCACAGCAGCAACTACAGCTATATCACCATCATCTACAATAACAACTCATTTTGCTAATTTAATATCCCTCACAAAAATTCAATCATCAAGAGTGGCAATATTACTAATATCTAGTTCAATATGACGTGGAAGATTTTGTGGTAAAGCTTTTACTGTTACACTATCTTTAACCAATTCAATTCTTCACAATCACTCTTTATCAACAGGAGCAACTCCCACAAGAATAATTGAGACATCAGCCTCTACTTCTTCGTTTGCATTAACAGCAAGAAAGTCGATATGAATTACTTCATCAGTAATAGGATTTTTTTGAAGCTGGTGAACCAACACCATTTCAGTATTATCTCATACTAAATTAATAACTTGCGACATACCAGTCTGTCTGTATGCCTTAATAAACTCATTTTTTTTGACAGTTATATGGTTATTTTCTGTAAGATGCTTACCATAAATAGTACAAGGAACCAATCACTGAGCCCTGAGTTGTTTAGCTTGTTTACCAAAAACTGTACGAGTATTAACTTCTAATTTCATCCTAATTGGATTGGAAAATATAAATAATGATTAAGAATTAAGCAGAACGATCAACAAGTAGTTTATTTCTGTTCTCCTTTTCAATGATACTTTTGAGTTTTGCTGCTTTACCAATTTTGTCTCTATAATAAAACAATCTTGATTTTCTTACCTTATATTCATCCAACAATTCAACTCTATTAAATTTCATATAAGAAAGAGGATATATTTTTTCAACCTTAACACCAGAAGATTCTCCTCTTAAAACAAAGCTTCCATCATGATGACTAGGCTTATTGATTCTCAATACAATACCGCGGAATTTCCAAATTCTTTTATTGTTACCGTCACCAATTACTTCTTGTACCTCAAGATATTGACCAACTTTTACTGGTAATACCTGATATCACTGCTCATTAATAATGTGCTGTATAAGCTTAAAATTCATTAGTATACAAAAATACAGATAAAATTACAATTATGCTCTTCTAACCTTTTTTACAACCTCAGCCTTCCACTTTCTTTGTTGTTCAAGATCTCTACGAAACTTCATCATAACAACTTTCTCGACTCTTACTTGAGCCTTTCTAAATTTCTTTTTTGCGCCAGTAGTGAGTCTCATAATTACATAACCTTAGAAAGTAAATCAGTGAGGCCTTTTGCTTCAATTTTCTTAGCAACCATAGCCGGAGTAATACCATATTTATTTAGTCTTGCTTGTGCTTTAGGCAGAGTTTGTTGCACCCATTTAGTGTCTCACCATTTTGCTTTCTTTTTAAGAGTATCAATATAAAACTCATAAGCCTTCTGAAACCTTCTACCAGATCTCTTTTGAGTCCTTTTAGGATTATAAAACAAATGTTTAAAATGCTCTCTTATTCACTTAGACATTGTGAAACGAAATATAAAATAATAAAAATAATAGTCCTATATAGCACTAAAGATATTTTGCCAAATGTGCGTTTGCCTTATTTGCTTCAGCCATTTTATGTGCTTCTTCTTTCTTTTTAACAGCAGTTCCTTGTCCAGTATATGCTTCCAATAATTCTTTTGTCAATTTTTTAACAAATGATCATTTCTTAGATCTAGAAGCATCAAGAAGCCACTTGCACGCATAAAAAAACCTTTTTTCTCCTCTTACATCCATTGGAATTGCATAATTAGCTCAACCTACTCTCTTACTTTTTACCATAATATTTGGCGAAGCATTTTCGATAGCAGTCTCCCAGACTAGCATAGCATTTTCATGTCAACTTCACTTAATTTCATTGAGAGTTTGTTGGAATAATTTTCTAGCTATAGTTTTCTTACCATCAATCATAATAAAGTTAATAAATTTTTCTACTTTTGGATTGGTACTTGGTATGTGAAAAAGATCTGCTTTTTTGTAACTTCTTGGCATAATGACATTATAAAATTAATAAAAAGGTAGTGTACTTCACCGCAATGTCCGCGATTACTCACTATGTAATACTATTTTTTGATTTTTGGTCTTTTGGCACCATAGACAGATCTACTCTGTTTTCTACCATCTACACCACTACAATCATATACTCATCTCACAATATGATATCTCACTCATGGTAGATCTTTTACTCTTCATCACCTAATCATCACAACACTATGCTCTTGTAGATTATGTTTGATTCAAGGGATATACGCAAGAACTTCAGCACCATTGCTGAGTCTAACTTTCGCTACTTTACGTTGAGCTGAGTTTGGTTTTTTGGGCTTAAAAATTGTTACTTTAAGGCAAACTCATCTTTTAAATGGAGCAGAAATTTCAATCTTCTTGTTCATTTCAAGTTTGTTGATACCAAACTGAAGAGCAGGAGCTTTAGATTTATAGTTTTTAGCTGACCTACCAGCTTTGATAAGTTGATTAATAGTTGGCATGAATTAAATACGAAAAATGATGGTAAATTTCGAAACTTCCTTTATCATAGCAATCTTTATCCTAAAATCAAGTCAGATTTTCTTTATTATTATATTGTGATATTAAGAATGAGCATTATCTATTGTCAATCTTAGTACTATCAATAACATAGTAACACTATTACACCGTGTAAACCTATTGCTATCAGTAAGATAAGACAACATACTATTATGTGATCGTTTTTATTATTCAACACTTATATATTCGTTAGTATGAGCTAACAATCACAGCACATTATTCACTATTGACTCTAATTGAATATTAAGTACATCATTGGTCCTTGGAACCATAGCTCAACCACTAGAATATTTATGTCAACCACCGCCATAGTGACGAGCAATATGATCAATGGGTGTACTCCTACTTCTCAGCGAGAAGTAAATATAATCTCATCTGACTTTAAAAACAATAATCACATCACTTCATTCCAATTGTTGTAACGTGTGAGTGCCTATTTCTGCTTGCTCTTTATCAATTTGATATAATTCCAAGTCATCATCTGAATAATAACTATAATAAACACTACCTACTTGCACAATTCTATTCAAAAAACATCACAAAAAACGTAATGCTGAAAACGATAGTGATCTCAACATATGGTGCTGCACTAAATATTTATTGGCACCACGAGACACTAAGTCAATACCACGCTGCAATGTGGCAATATTATTACCATCATAGATATAGTTACCTGTATCAGTCGTCAAACCAAGATACAAATATGTAGCTACATCTGGAGTAATTAGAGCACGATTATGAACACACAATATTTCGTACATCAACTCACACGTACTCGTAATATCTGGCACAATATATGATATTGTGCATGGAGTAGTAGCCACAACCTCATGATGATCAATAATAATTTTTTGATGGGTATCAAATCGATCCTCATGATTTTTGGTAAGACCACTGATTCTTGTGTACTCAGTAAAATCTAAAAATATCAAACCATCATAGCGAACCGTATAATCAAGTGCTGTTTTGATAACACCACTATCTGGTACCCAATCAAATATATGTGACAGGGGAGTACTAGTATAACAATCTACAGTCTTATTCATCTGCAAAAGCACTGATCTCATAGCCAACATACTTCCTACTGCATCTCCATCTGCATATTGATGAGAGAAGATTGCTCGACGTTGACCTCATGATAATGCTGTATTCAATTGTGCACAAAACTCCTGGTTCACGTGGAATCATGTCGTTGTCACTCAAGTTCTATGGTGTGTATTTGTCATAATGGATCAATAAATAAAAGTCTAAATGCGGTCAACATCATTGATCATGATTGTTTCTTATTTCAATAGAGAGTATCTCATTTAATAGGAGATTGTAATACTTTTGCACAATGAATACGTATCTGATGTGTGCGTCCTGTCATGATCTCTAACTCAATGCAAGCATCCGACAGATTATTCATTGTGACAGAATGGATAATGGTTATGGCTGATTTTTGTGTAGCTCATGGCACCTTTGCTAATACAGGAGCATCAATTATATATGGTGTATTTCGTATGATATGGTGTAATATTGCGATAGCTGACTGACCTCATGGTTGGACCATACAACGATATCGTTTCTTCAAAAGAACTTTTTCTTTGTCAGATATAGTCTCAGCCACAGATTTATTATAGAATAACCCACGAAAGTGTGCAAGTCCAAGCTCCGAAAGAGCAACAATCATCACTCAGTCAGTCTCTTTGTCTAATCTATGCAATAAACCAGCCCTAATAAACGTCCCAATGCTTGGAATTGATCAATAATGATGATATAAAAATCATACTACTGATGGCTGTGTAATCTCCCATAAACTAGTTGGATGAGAATAAACTCATTTAGGTTTATAGATTACTGCGTAATCATTGGTTTCATGCAAAATTGGCAAACTAATATGAGGACTCTCAACTAAACACATATCATCATCAAACCTATTCATCTCTTTGACACCTACTACATCACCACACCTACAAAGATAAGATTTTTTCAAAGGCAATCCAGTGTTCATATCCACAACACTACCCCTACAGATCAGATGTTGAATAAAATTTCTTGATATAGAAAAATAATCACTCAATACTTTATCAAGCCTCACTCATTCATATCAATTCGATAATTGTATTGTTGTAATCACAATATTTCCTCTATATTATACTAAAACACTACATATCCACTAAAACCAATTCACCACCATACGAACAATCGTATAACTAAAATACGCTAACACTAAACCAATCACCATTCACACCAACGCCCTATTGGCTTGTTGCATCTTACTTTTGTCTCATTGGGCAGTCATCAATAAAAATCCTATATAAATCAATACTCAAGTAGAGACCGCTGCCAATGAAAATCGTAAATAATCATTTGCCACATTAATAATCTTTAAATATTCATCTGACTCAACATTAATAGGTCACATACGATTACTCTGTGGTCCCACGGGAGCCGATGTTTGTGTAAGATCAAAAGTCTCTACGTTGACAGCAAAAGCCCATGAATACATACACATACACAACACCAATAGCATAGTCCAATATTTTTTCATACCATTGTTGTAAAAGACTAAATCACACCAAATACAACACATCAGACACAATAATTATGTTGAATTTATATGATAATTATACACAGAATCTGATTATTTTGCAAACTCTTTTATCAAATACCCCCAAATAAGACCAAAAGGAATAAAAAATAAATAATTGACAATACTATCTTCAAAAACATGTAAAAACAATCACACAACAAACAATCCTACCAATCATGCAACATATCAGCGCAACAATCATCACAATATAGCATGATCTGTATATCTATATGATGTAGACACAACACGATACCAATAATAACATCGTCATATGAAAGGAATCGCTCAATAATCAATAATTAATTGTAAATAAAAATTCTCTGGCAAAATAGAGCCATGTAAGTGTACTCATGGACCTGAGGATCATAGTCCAATACCTCGAGGATGCTGCAACACATATATCAATGCAGACAATTTACGTACTATGTGATCCCATGTAGATGACCATTTTACAAATGATAAGACCACTATTCATCATACCACAACAAGACCCATACATATAACAAACCACACACCATAACGACGATATCACATACGTACATATCATACTAATTGTGTAATAGTACCAATCAATGTAGCCCTTGATAGCGTCATCAGTGAGCATAGAGCAAATACAATCTTATATCATCGGTGATATGCTCAACGCAATACTAATGAAGCATATCAAACCAACAAATATCATAAATTATTGGGACCACTCAATAGCCCAGAAAACCTCATCACACCTCATGGACCTGTGCGATAATATAATGGATGAGGCTGACCTACCTTATAATCTCATAGAGGACCATATCATAGTATATCGTAAAAAAATCATGGAATAATGACCTTAGCCAACTGCCATACTATTCACAAACCTAAACTATATATTATCATACTAATTAACCACTTAATATAGTCATATAATTGCTGAGCACTATACCTATGAGTATATCATATGGACGCTGCAGTATAAAATACAATCGAAGAATAAAGCCCATACTTTAAACCAACCGCAATATTAAGTAATGTATTAGCAGATCAACCATGAAGAAGTAGTGTCAATGCTATTCATCGAATCCCTATTCATATCAACAAAAACAACTCTACCCATGTTTTCTTGATAAACTCATAATAAACATGAGAATATGTAATCATATTCCAAAGTATAAATCATAGCCAAAGCCCCTCTTTGATTAATGGAAACAAATAATTACCTCAAGGTATGTAATAACTTCCTGTAACATATATCACAAAATATGCCAACAAAAAAACTGTAAATCAATACAAAAAATTAATCATCACAATAAAAGAAATATAGATTTAAGAATGTGTAGTGATTGTGACAAAAAAATCAAATTTTGAGAACAAAAAAAACAGCATAATGCTGTTAATGATAATTAGTATCAATCACAATACTATCAAATGATAAGAGAAGGTAAATACTTATGACTAAGTCAAATTTGACTTGGTTTAAATTTAATAGTTTTTTATAATGTTTAGGATAGTGGTTTATCCCCACGTTCCCGTAGGGATACCTTGTTACGACTTAACTCCAGTCACCAATTCTTTCCTTAATCCGGCTAGCGAATCTTCAGAAAGCCTCGGCTCCCATAGTTTGACGGGCGGTGAGTGCAAGGAACAGGGACATATTCACGGCAACATGCTGATTTGCCATTACTAGCGATTCCACCTTCATGTAGTCGAGTTCCAGACTACAATCTGAACTAAGGGAAGGTTTATAGATTTGCTCAGCCTCACGGCTTTGCTTCTGATTGTTGCTTCCCATTGTATTGCCTCTGAAGCCCTCCTCGTAAGAGGCATGAGGATTTGACGTCATCCACTCCTTCCTCCCTGTTACCAGGGCAGTCTATTATGACATAATAACATAATATGAGGGTTGCGTTCGTTTCGAGAATTAACCCGACGCCTTGCGGTACGAACTGACGACAACCATGCACCATCTGTGCAACGCTCCCCGAAAGGATATGCGGCATGACCCGCAGACACATTGCATGTCAAGAAGAGGTAAGATTTATGGCTTATTATCCAATTAATCGAGACAATCCACCGCTTGTGTGTTCCCCCGCCTATTCCTTTGAGTTTCATTCTTGCGAATATACTACCCAGGCGATCTGCTTAACTCGTTAGATTACAGCACTCCGTTTATTAAACGAAACGCTTAGCAGACATCATTTACGGCTTGGACTACCGGGGTATCTAATCCCGTTCGATCCCCAAGCTTTCGTCCTTGACTGTCAGAATATAGTAGTTAGCTGCTTTCGCTTTCGGCATTCCTTCCAATATCAACGGATTTCACCCCTCCACTGGAAATTCCACTAACCCCCTATGATCTCTAGCTTTGCAGTATCTTAACCCTTTCTCTGAGTGAGTCAGAGTATTTGAATCAAGACTTACAATGCCAGCTACGGACTCTTTACGCCCAGTAAATCCGGATAACGCTTGGGACCTCTGTATTACCGCGGCTGCTGGCACAGAGTTAGCCGTCCCTTATTCTTGAGGTACCATCAGTCGTTTTCCCTCAAAAAAGCACTTTACAACCCGCAGGCCTTCATCGTGCACGCAGAATTGCTGGATCAGACTTTCGTCCATTGTCCAAAATTCCCCACTGCTGCCCCCCGTAGGGGTATGGACCGTGTCTCAGTTCCATTGCGGCCGGACATCCTCTCAGACCGGCTACCCGTCATAGGCTTGGTGGGCTATTATCTCACCAACTACCTGATAGGACGCTTCCTCGTCCCGGAGCTATAAATATTTCCTCACCATATTTTCATTTTGGTGAGCGTATCGAGGTTTAGCTATATCTCTATAGTTATCCTCGTCTCTGGGGTAGATTAGAAACGCGTTACTCGCCCGTTTGCCACTAACCAGCGTCTCACTTCATCATCTGCCGAAGCTTCAAAATCAGATCAACAAGGTTCGTTCGACTTGCATGTGTTAAGCATTCTGCCAGCGTTCATCCTGAGCCAGGATCAAACTCTTCATAAATAGGCATAAGTTTTACCTTCTCTTATCATAAGATAAGAGAATAGATTAGAATATTGGGGATATTCTAATTGTGATTGATAATATTAAAGATCATGACATGCTCTACGCATTAGTGGTAGCACTAATCTACTTTCCCACCCCTATATAAGGGCAGTATCATCGACTATTAAGAGCTTAACTTCTGTATTCGGAATGGGAACAGGTGTGCCCTCTTAATACATAAATACTACCACTAATACGTACACAATGACTATAGTCTTACACTTAGACAGAATCTAAGTATAATGAAGTACATCATTAATACAACACTATTGAATTAATTTTTTGAAAGGAAAGTAAATTCACTCGACCAATTAGTATATCTCTGCTAAACACATTACTGTGCGTACACATGATACCTATCACCTGCTA
>Ga0075154_10000998_pt1 | contig 21489 bp, 20 predicted proteins | sample JI71714BDNA_FD_70965 | JGI IMG/M metagenome (GOLD analysis project Ga0075154, IMG submission 70965) | Wastewater effluent complex algal communities from Wisconsin, to seasonally profile nutrient transformation and Carbon sequestration -... | ecosystem: Engineered > WWTP > Effluent > Algae...
GGCTTGTCCACTTTAAAACCCATCAATTCGTCAAATTCTTTTTTATAACTTATCTTTGACAATGCTTTCCATACATTCTCGGTAGGAATTTGCTGTGCTGATATATCAGGTGCCAGGCACCATATCAAAACTAAAGCGAAAATATTTTTAATCATTTTGTATATTTGATTATTCAATTAAACGTAAAAATGAAGGATTTGTGCCGCGTACTGTTTATTATTTTTCGGATAATGTTTTATTTATATCAGTTTTCGCAGCCTGTATGGCTGGTATCAAAGCCGCTACAATACCCAAAACCAAGGAAATTCCCAATACATACCATTCTTCTGAAATCCATTGGAAACCTGTGAAGCTGTATCTAAAATCAGCTTTTAGGTATTTTGCCAGTATTTCCATACCTGCATGACTCAGTATTGTTCCAATAATAAAACCAATTATGGCTAGAAATATACCTTCTAAGAGAATAAGCAAAAAAACTTTGGTTCTACCAGCTCCCAGCACTCTGATAATGGCAAGTTCATATTTTCTTTCACGCATACTTTTGAACAGGGAAATAAAAATACTTAATGCAGAAACTATAGCAATCAAAAAAGCTAAGGCATTAAGTGCATCCGTACCTACACCCATCATACTGTAAAGACGATTCATTTCTATAGCCGGAGATGCTGCTTGCATTTCAGTATTTTCATTAATGTTTCTACCAAAATTGAGCGCTTGAAAGTTTTTATTACTTTTATACTGAATGAGTACAGATGTGATTTCTTGATCCATATGCTGTAGTAAATCTGCATTGCTGTTATCATGTATTTGATCTTCTTGACTAGGTTCAAGGTTACCTTCAGTAGCATGGTCATGACCTTCATGATCATGTTCTTCTTCTCCATGTCCGCTATGTACTAGCCAAATAGAAGCTGTATTGGTTAGAATCAATTGATCAATAACAGTACCTGTTCCTTCCAGAATACCCTTGACTACAAATGAATATTCATCATGGGTGTGGTCATCTTCATTAAAACCATGTGAACTTACGAATTTGTCCCCTAGTTTTAGTCCTGCTTCGTCAGCTACTGACTTTCCTATGGTAACTTCAAAATCTTTGACCCATAGTGCTCCTTCTCTTAGTTTGGCTCCATAAAGTTCCAAAAGATCATGATTAGTACCAACGATTCGGTATGCCTTGTAGTTGTCACCTAATGATAGCGGGATTGCCTTTTTTATCAGGGGATGCAAGTCTTTGAGCAATGGTGCTGCATTTTTTATGGGAATATTGCCTGTAGGATTGTCAATATGGTACATATTGCAAAGAATCATTTGCAAAGGACTACCTTTAGCTCCTACTACCAAGTCTATATCTGCTAGATTTTTATCAAATTTATCTTTCAATTGCGTATTGAAAAGCAAAAGAAAGGAAATCAATCCCACACCCAATCCAAAAAGGATGATACTCATGAGTAAGTTGAGTGGATTTTTGATGATGTTGCGCCAAGCTAATTGTATGATACCCATGATTATAAAATTACTTGATGATTGATTTTATCTTTAAGTCTGGTGTCATGTGTCACTACAATCAATGCCGAACCTACAGCTTTTGCCTGTTCTTGCAGTAAATGCAGTACTTCATTACAATTGATATCGTCCAATGCTGAAGTGGGCTCGTCTGCAAGAATGACTTTTGGTTGATTGATTAATGCTCTGGCAATAGCTACACGCTGTTTTTCACCTTGACTTAGGTTTCTGATGGATTGATTTGCTTTTTCTCCTATGTTAAGTCTGGTGAGAATATTTTTTGCAGCAGTTTTATCGGCTTTATTTCCAGCAAGTGTTTGCGCTAAAGTAACATTTTCAATAACAGTAAGAGCATCTACAAAATGGTTTTGCTGAAAAACGATCCCGATATTTTTACCCCTAAAATGGTCTGAAGCTGCACCAGATAGTTTAGTCATATCTGTATCCGCTATTTGTATATTGCCTTGCTGTGAAGATAAAATACCTCCCAATAAATGTAATAAGGTGGTCTTACCTACTCCTGATGTACCCAATATCAAAAGAATTTCATTGGACGAGCACTGTATATCTGGAAATATCAGGTCCTTACCACCAGGATATTTATATTTAAGGTTACTTGTTCTAATCATGGGACAAAGATAAGATTACTATGATCTCATAACTGCATTTTTTACCAATATGTTTATGTTCGTTATACTTTTTGAATTACAATGTGTCTGTATTGATTTTAAAATGACTACTTTTGTAATATCTAAAATCACTTCTACAGTTTTTGAAGCATCTAAATTTCATATTAAAAACACTTTTGATCACGGTTATAATTGCGTTGATTTATCATCAATTGAGTTCACTTGATTTGAAATCTTTTAATTCTAGAATTTTAATAAACATATCTTCAGGTTCTTATTTGATATATTTACTCGTAATGATAATATTGATGCCTATCAATTGGTGGTTGGAAAGCATGAAATGGCAGATACTCATGTCTCCATATGAAGCTATTTCCAGAGAAAAGTCGTGGAAAACAATATTGGCTGGAGTAGCTGCGGGTATTGTGACACCTGCCCGTCTCGGAGAATATGCGGGAAGGCTGATCACATCTGACCCTGATAAAAAGCGCGAAGTAGTGGCCGCTACATTTTTAGGTAGCATTGCACAAAATCTTTGCAACATCACTGGAGGATTGTTATTTAGTTATTTTTTTCTTAAAAATTATTTTCATGTTACTTATTTGGACTCTGTAACGTTTTTTGTATTGATACTCATCCATATTCTAATTTTATGTTTGATTTATTATCAGTTGCCAAAAGTGGTGACCAAACTAAGTAAGTTCGAAAGGTTAATTCCGTATCTAAAAAAAGTAGACCATATCAATTTGTATAATAGACCCATATTGAATAAGGTTTTGATATTGTCATTTTGCAGGTATCTGATTTATTTCGGACAATATTTTTTGGTAATGAAATTTTTGGGTCAAAGTGCAGATTCACTAGCGATTATGGCTAATATTGCTATGATTTATTTGATCCAAACAGGAATACCATTACCTGCATTTATTAGTGTTTTTGCAAGGGGCGAATTAGCAGTTTTGATTTGGGCTTCACTGAGTATAGATGCTTTGACAGCACTGACGGCCACCTTTATCTTATGGGCAGTCAATCTGATTTTTCCTTCTCTTGCTGGATTATGGATTATTTATAAAACAGATGTCAATAAATTTTTTAAAAAAATATGAAAATAAGTAAATATATATTCCTATTACTGCTGGTGGTTACAGCCAATATGTCATTTTACAAGCCACAAAGTATACAAAAGGCAAATATTTGCAATCTGACCAACGATGCATTTATAGGTGGAGAAAATCTGGTTTATAAAGTATATTACAACCTAGGTTTTGTCTGGATTCCTGCTGGCGAAGTTACATTCAAGACAAGAGAAAGTATAGATCATTATGAATTGATAGCCGAAGGTAAAACATACCAAAGTTATGAATCTATTTTTAAAGTCAATGATTATTTCTACACTAAGGTAGATAAAAAATCTTTGCTTCCCCAAAACTTTGTTCGCATTGTAGAAGAAGGCAACTATAAAGTTTATGATAGTATCAGGTTTCAGCAAGATATCAATAAAGTTGTGATGTTTCATGGTCCAACCAAAAAAAATACCAAGATGTCAACTCTCAAAACAGACGATTGTGCTCAGGATCTGATGTCTAATTTGTATATGCTTAGGAATGTGGAAACAGCACAGTTTAAAAAAGGAGATGCCATCGAAACCAAGATGGTTTTTGACAAAGATATACATCCAATAAAAATCACCTATAGTGGAAAAGAAAAAAAAGAAATTAAAGGATTGGGGAATTTTAAAACCCTGCGTTTTCATCCAGAAGTATTGGCTGGTAATGTGTTTAAGAAAGGTGACCAAATGACGGTTTGGGTATCTGATGATGGCAATAAGTTGCCGCTGATGATAGAATCACCTGTGTCTGTAGGTTCGGTCAAGGTTGTATTAAAAAATTATAAAGGACTAAGACACGAACTTTTATCCAAAATTTAGCATTAAAGATATATGATCAAGTCATTTCTATCTAAATATTTGTTCTTATTGGTATTGACACTTGGAGTTGTCTTAGGTGGGTACTATCTGTTTAAAAATCAATTTTTTGAGACCCAACAAGCCGAAAATACCACTATAATACTAGACAAAATAAAAACGGTGACCAAACTCATCAGCGTAGAAGGTCAGTTTTCGGAGTTGTATAGTTATAAAGAATCCTATGAATATGATTTTTTTAATTTGTTTAGTAAAAAAATCCTTCTCAGAGTCAATGCCAAGGTATCTGTTGGTTACGACTTTGAAAAAGTAAATATGAGTATTGATAGTCTGACCAAAACGGTTACTCTCAACGAATTACCTGTTCCTGAAATCCTTTCTATAGATCACAATCTGGACTATTACGATATCAGTGAAGGCACTTTCAATTCTTTTACGCCGCAAGAATTAACTAATATCAATAAAAAAGCAAAAGATTTTATCGCTTCAAAAGCAAAAACAACACAGATACTCCAAAAAGCTGAAGATCAGAAACAAGATTATATAAAAATGATGGAAATGGCACTTAAAAGTGGTGGATGGAAGCTCGTGATCAAAGGTCGGGTGCCATTGAATTAAAATTCACATATAACAAATTGTTAATTTTTAAACACGGAATAACAAAAGGTTAAGAATTTAAGTTTTATTTAAGGATTAAACCTTGTGACTCTTAGAATCTAAAATCGTCTTACTAATATATTTTCAATAAATTTTTAAAATAGTTTAAAACATGAAACCATTTACTTTTTTTAAAAGCTTTTTGCTTTTTTCTTTGTTGACACTTACATTGTTCTCTTGTTCTGATGACACTGCAAATGTTTTGGATACAGAACCAACAGTAACTATCGAAAGTGAATCAGATGTTACCCTTGCTGCAGGTGGAATTTTTATTGTAAAAGTCAAAGGAACCAAAGGCACTAACAACATGAAAACCCTCACCATTAATGAGGCTGGTACAAAAGTAGTTTTAGACAGAATTACTTTTAACACAGGTGGAGGTGCAAACCCTGCACTTTTAAGCGGCGCCAATGCTTCAGCTTTTGATTTTACAATAAGCATCAAAGCACATACTGACATCGCGACAAAAAAATATGATTTTATAGTTGCAGACGAAGATGGTTTGAGTACAACAAAATCTGTAAATGTAACCACGGGATCTGCTTTGAGTATGCTTGAAGGTATCTTATTGAATCAGTCAGGCCCTGCAGGACAAGGTGGATTGGATTTAGATACAGGTGCAAGTACAGGTTCTGCTGATGCCACAGCCGATATCAGAGATGAAGGTGTAGTAAACCCTGCAAATGATGGAACTTGGTTGCAACAAATTTCTGGTGTAAATGGATCAGAAATAAAATATATTGTTAAAGGTCAAAATGGAGTCTCTGAAAACTTCTCTTTTGCCAATATATCCATCAAAGAGCAAATCGCAACTTTATGGGGAAATGGTAAAGCATTTGATAAAAAAAGCGCTGATGGATTAAGAAATGTTTCTGCCAAAGTAGCTGTTGGTGACATTTTTATCGTAAAAAATGGTACTAAATATTACCTTTTGACCGTAAAATCAATTAAAATTACTCCGGATATCCTAAATGATCCTGATAGAAATAAAGACAGCTACACATTTGATGTGAAGTTTTAAGTTTAAAGTTTTTTATGATTGAAAAATGGCCAGTAAGGTGTAGACTTTGCTGGCCTTTTTTCATTCAATGAAATTATCATATCTTTGCTTTGAAAACGTTTATGTTTTTCAATTAGAATCGTATTTATCATGAATCAATTTATACTTAGATTATTGGGGATTATTTTGGTCTTTTCCAGTTGTAAAACATATAAACCCAATATTGAAATTCAATCTACCAATACTACAGACTATAGCTTAATGAAGAACTGGGCAGCACATCCAGATGTTTTAGATGAGTCAGATAGAATGCCTGAAGGAGATACTATAGATAACAGAAGTTATGATGCAGACGTATTTTTTTTGCATCCAACCACTTATACAGGTTCAGACAAAACCCACAAGCAATGGAATGCACCATTGAACGATCCCAAACTGGATAAAAAGACAAACGAAGGAACCATTAGATTTCAGGCTAGTGCTTTCAATCATGCAGGAAGGGTATTTGCACCTAGGTACAGACAAGCACATCTTCACGCGTATTTCACATCTGATAAGAAATCTGCAAGAAAAGCTTTTGATTTCGCATATGATGATATAAAGTTAGCTTTTGAGTATTATCTAAAACATCACCATAACAACCGACCTATCATCATAGCATCCCATAGTCAGGGCACAACTCATGCTATTCGGCTTATCAAAGAGTATTTTGACCAAAAACCTTTGAAGTCTAAACTGGTAGCTGCATATTTGCTTGGTATGCCGGTAAGAAAAGATGAATTTAATAGTATTCAGCCGTGTCAAGACAGTACAGATACTGGATGTACCATCTCATGGCGTACCTTCAAAAAAGATTTTATTCTTAAAGAAGCGGAGCAAAATACAACCATCTTGGTCACTAATCCCATCTCGTGGACTTTGGATAAAAAATACGTACCTAAAACCAAAAACAAAGGGACACTACTTTATGAATTTGATAAAATATACCCAAACCTAGTAGACGCTCAGGTAAGTGACAACATTCTTTGGGCAAGCAAGCCTAAATTTAGAGGAAGCATTTTTTTAAGAACTAAAAATTATCATCCAGCAGATGTCAATTTTTATTATTTTAGTATACGAGATAATGCAGCTCTTAGAGTGAAGTCCTTTATCCAAGTAAAGCAGGATTAATTTCTTATATACTTTAGTGAAAATTATATCCGCTAAACTCAAAGATTTTTAAAATTGATCTAGGTATATTCAAAATTCTCTTATCTTTGTTTTGGTAAAAATCAATAGAAAATATGTTGGAAAGAGCATTTAAAAATCCCCATGCCAAGGCCTTATTTGATAAAGGTGGCCAGATTATAGAATTGGTACATGAAATCACCGATTTGATACCAGAAGATGATGAAATGCTAAAACAAGTGGCTGCATTTATGAAAGAAGATGCTTATATGCTGCAAGTGAAAGTGAGCGGCGCAGAAGGTGGCAAATTGTATGATATCAGAATGGAGTGCGCTGCCATCATCAGAAAAGCAGGTAGAGATCTATATGTACAAAAACATAACTTGGAGATGTTTGACTTTGAATACGTAAGCTACATGGATTTGCTAAGAGATAAATTAGATGAATACAAAGCTATTTTTATCCAATGGGTTGGTACTTTTGACCCTAAAGTTGCCATCAAAGATGATTGGGGGTTGTTTAATCCGCCCGGGGTGGACTTAGATGATGATTATATACCAGATGATTTGATGGATGATGATGATGACGACGAATTATAACCTAAAATTGTTGCCATCATGAAACTCCGTATACAAGATAATGCTATCAGGTTTAGGCTTTCTCAGACAGAAGTCTCCCAACTTGTATATGATGGTATGGTAACGTCAAGATGTATGTTTTCAAAGGCCAATCTTCATTATACTATTCTTAAGAATGAAGATACGCATGTGATAAGTGCAGACTTTTCTGAAAATGAAGTTAAAGTTTGCTTACCTTCGACTTTGGTCTCAGGGTGGGATATGGACGATAGGGTAGGTTTTGATGCTTATGACACCAATGGTTTGTACATACTCATAGAAAAGGATTTTAAATGTCTCCAACCCAGACTTCATGAAGATGAAAGTGATTTATTTGCAAATCCAAATATAAATCATGAACACTGTCCATAGGCCTGGAGATCACTTACAAATCAAAAATATAACCATAAATCGATATAAGGATCTTCATATATCTAGTACATCGGATTTTATCGCTATAGAAGAACCCTTACAAATCAACATCAAAGGGCGAGCTACAAGTGTAACCATGCGAACTCCAGGTGATGACCTAGCATTGGCTTTGGGATTTCTATTTACAGAGGGAATGATTACATCGTATGATGATGTTGATGATGTTTTGCAGGTTTCTGCCAATGAGGTCAATGTCCTGCCAAATATAGATATAAAACCAGAATCATCTGATCGAAATTTTTATTCCACATCTAGCTGTGGTGTTTGTGGCAAGTCATCAGTAGATGCTATAGCTGCTGTATCAAAATACATGCCGGCAACCACTGAAATAGTGATCGATCCCAAGATTTTGACGACAATGCAGGACACATTGCTTTCGGTGCAGTCAGCCTTTGAGTCTACAGGAGGTATCCATGCTAGCGCACTATTTAAAAGTGATGGAAGCTACATATATCACAGCGAAGACGTAGGTCGACACAATGCTTTGGATAAATTGATAGGTCATGCGGTGATGGCAGGAAAATTGCCGCTGAAAGACCATATATTATTGCTTAGTGGCAGAGCTAGTTTCGAGCTTATACAAAAAGCGTCTATGGCTGGTATTGGATTTTGTGTTTCTGTAGGTGCGCCATCCAGCCTAGCTGTAGAAATAGCACTAAAAAATGACATCACTTTAGTAGGATTTGTAAAAAAGTCAGGCTTCAACATTTATTCAGCCCCACATCGAATCCAACTATGAGCTTTACAGGAGTAGTTCTTATGGGCGGACAAAGTACCCGTATGGGAACCGACAAAGCATTCTTGAAAATCAATGATCAGTTTTATTATCAAAAAGCAGCGCAGGTTTTGGCTCCTTTTTGCCAAGAAATCTTACTTTCTGTAAATGAAACACAAGCGCAAAATCATATTTTTGAATATCCTTCCATCATAGATAGTTTTGAAAATCAAGGTCCAATAGGTGGTATTTTGTCCATATCCAATATGAATAAAGGTACTTTGCTGATCATAGCTGTAGATCTAGTGCATATGCAGGAGAAGACCGTAAGCACACTGATCGATCTTCACGAAGAAAAGAATGGAGTGACACTCTATTACAATGGCGAAAGAGACTGCTTTGAACCATTGCTTTCTATATGGGAACAACCAATGCTAACAGAACTGGAGACTTACTATGATCAAGGCAACAGGTCTTTACAAAATTTTTTGATACAAAAGTCAATACAAAAACATCCCATTTTGGAAATAAGCTCATTTAATAATGTCAATAATCCATCTGACATGATTAATGTTTAGCATTACTGAGCCACAATTTTGATCTCCACTCTTCGGTTTTTGCTTTTATTTTCTTCTGTATCATTGGGAGCGATGGGTCGGCTTCCGCCATAACCAAAATAGGTGATTCTTTCAGATGCTATGCCTTTTTCTATAAGCAAGAGTCTGATGGCTTGCGCTCTTTGTTCTGACAATACCCTTAAGTCATTTTCATCGCCTACATTATCAGTATGCCCAATAATGGATATATATACTGAAGGATTTCTTTGGAGCGCTGCTGCAAGTTTCTCGATAGCAGGAAACGATGCCGGCAAAACCGTTGGTTTAGTTCTCTCAAAGTAGATGTTATTTAGAATAGTAGATTTAAAGTTTTCATCACTTTGGTTTTGTGGTTTGGGTATTTCTTTGGCGTATACTATTGGCTGTTGTACATCAGAAAGTAATCTGAGCTCTAGATTGTAGTCATACAAACCTTTCTGGATGAGTTCCTGCGGATCAATGACGACTTCAGTGCTTTGCTGCCCTCTGTTTTTGGCTATGAAAGCAATGGGTTTGTTTTCAAAAAATTTATAACGGCATTTGCCATCTTTGGATGAGAAGTAACCATCCTTTTCTGGTAGATATGCATCGCCCCACAACAATTCACCGGGACATTGTTTGCCTGTTTTCTCGTCAATGATTAATATATTTATTAGAAGTTCTGTTTCCATGACCTCTCTTTTTAGCCGTGCTTGATAGATATCACTACTCCCTGATCGATTAGAGTTAAAGTAAAAGTAATCATTGTCTGATGTCAAAAATGGAAATGCTTCATCAAACGGAGAATTGACCGGATAATGAAGTTTCTCAGGTGTAGTCCATTTTAAATAAGTATCGTCGAGTCTTTCGGAAACATAGATATCCTTTCCACCATAGCCGCCAAGCCTGTCAGATGCAAAATACATTTTTTTCTTATCCAGTGATAACATTGGGGTAGTTTCATTATACTGGCTATTGACATCATTTCCTAAATTTATTGGCGTACTGTATTCCAAATCACTGATTCTGAAACTCACAAATAAGTCCATATGTTCTTGACTGTAAGCTTCCATGGAGATTAGCAGCACTGTAGAATCTATGCTTGCAGTTACATTTATTTCAGAACCTGATTTTTCAAAATTATTAATACTGATTGGCTTAGGGAAGGTAAATTCATATTTGTTTTTATGATTGGTGACCGAAAATCCAGGACTCATTCCACCTTGTTCATCAAATTGGTTGATTACCAAAAAAGCATCAGATTTCCCAAAAGGAGCACAAATACTATTAGGAAGTACGTTGTTAATGGGATATTCAGGATGATAAATACCTTTGATGGTATTGTTTTCCAGAGGAGCATACCATACATCTTGATTATAGTTTGATCGCAAGGGATTTTTGTAATATTTGCCTGAAATCTCTTGAAATACATTTTGTAAGATCATTTGGTATGAACTGTCATACAAAGTACTGTATACATCTATATTATCAATAATAAGTGTTTTATTGCAGTTGGGATCTCCTAATCTGGTAAAATATAGATGATTGTTGTCGTATGAAACGATGGGGTTTATTTCATCATAGGAATCTGTATTTACAGGGTGACTGAGTTTTACTAAACTATGTTGAGCATAATTTGAGTTGGCGATAGCGATCAGTATGAAAATCCAAAAATGCTTCAAATATTCTAAAAATTTATTCTTGTATTATATGTTAGTCACTGATCAATCTTGATAAAAAGACCATCATAATATGTTAATACTTTTGTTAAACATTTTCAAACAATATAACTTATTGTTTTACTTTTGCGTTTGATAGTGAAACATAAAGTATTAATGTACAAATTTCTTACCATTTTTATTTTTACCGCCTTAAGCTGCGATTTGTGGAGTCAGGAATTGCCAAAACCTGAAGGTGGTACAGAGACAAAAATATATGTAGAAGGCAAGGTCTATCCCGCATTTATTACCGATGAGGGTGATACTTTGATATTGGTTGACTTGGCCAATGTGAATATAACGTCTATGCGATCTTTTGCTACTGACGAAGATAGAAAAAAGTATGAGCGTATTAAAAACTATGCCGTAAAAGTGTATCCTTATGCTAAAGAAGCTATTAGGATATTTAGAGAACTAGAATATGCATCTCAGCATATGTCGAAAAGAGAAAAGAAAAAGAAAATAGCAGAATTGGAAGAACAATTGACCAAAGAGTTTGAAGAGCCACTTACCAACTTGACCAAATTGCAGGGAAAAATCATGATCAAAATGATAGAAAAGGAGACCGGGCAGCCCATGTATAATTTGATAAAAGATCTTAAAGGTGGCTTCAAGGCATTTTATTGGAATGCTTTTTCTAAATTATATAGTTATGATCTCAAGGAAGGATACAACAAAGGTCAATATCCAATGTTAGATGCAGTATTGCAGGATTATGATGTATCATACCAAATAGAAAACGAAACCAGCTTAAAATATGTCAAGCTCAACAGAAACAAAAAGTAAACTTACCGCAGGATGGGAAAGTCCATCCAACATAGCTTTAGTAAAATATTGGGGTAAACACGGGAGACAACTACCCAACAATGCTTCTGTTAGTTTTACATTGAGCCAGGCAGCCACTAGAACTTTTGTAAGTTTAAGTCCTAAACTGACTGAAGAACGCATAGAAGTGGAATTTGCTTTTGAAGGAAAGCCCAATACCAGTTTTGCTTCCAAAATTGTAAAGTTTTTTTCAGGTATTGCAGATGATTTTTTTCCATTCTTAAAAGATTACAGGATTGTCATAGAAAGTAGCAATTCTTTTCCTCATAGCAGTGGTATTGCATCTTCCGCATCTTCTATGTCAGCTTTGGCGTTATGTCTATGTGATTTAGAAAACCAAATCCACGGCAAAACAGAGTTGCATGAAGGTTTTTACAAAAAAGCATCCTTAATATCTAGACTAGGCAGCGGCAGTGCAGCAAGGTCAGTTTTTGGTCATGCTGCAGTGTGGGGCAACCACGATGTGGTGATCGGATCTTCGGATGAGTATGCAGTTGGTGTAGACACATTACTTCATCCCGTATTTAAAACCATGCAAAATGATATTCTCATCATAAGCGCAGATGAAAAGAGCGTCTCATCCACTGCGGGACATGCTTTGATGGATGGAAATCCTTATGCAGCAGTAAGATATGCTCAAGCCAATGAAAGATTAGGAAAGTTGATGGACGCCCTTCAAAGCGGCGATTTAGCTACTTTTGGCAAGATTACAGAAGACGAAGCTTTGACATTACATGCATTGATGATGTGTTCTGATCCTTCGTATATTCTCATGGAAGAAGGTTCGCTAACGGTCATTAAGAAAATAAAACATTTTAGAGAAAAAACAGGGATACCTGTATATTTTACTTTGGATGCAGGACCTAATGTACACGTTTTATACCCTGAAGAGTATGGACAAGAAGTGAGTCAATTTATTATTTCAGAACTCAAGCCACATTGCCATCAAGGCAGAATCATCAGAGATAGTGTGGGAAGCGGACCTATAAAAATTTCATAATATGAGATTTAATATATGGACTAAATATTTGGCGCCGTTGTTTTTATTTCCTTTTGCTTTGCATGGTCAGTTTGCTAAAACAGCATCGTGTAAAGATAAAGAATTTGACCAGAAAGTCAATAGTTATTTGTCGTACAGCGTTCCGGTAATTAGTGTAAATGATGCCTATTTAAAAAAGTCTGAATGCTTATTTTTGGATGCTCGCGAATTTGCAGAATACGAAGTGTCCCATATCCCAGGCTCTCGATACATCGGATATGATCAGTTTAAGATGGAGAAAATCAAAGATATACCCAAAGATAAAAAGATAGTAGTCTACTGTTCCATTGGATATAGAAGTGAAAAGATAGCTACAAAACTCAAAAAATCAGGCTATACTCATGTATACAACTTGTATGGCAGTTTGTTTGAATGGGTAAATGCAGGTTACGAAACTACCGACAATCAAGGGAAGCCTACTACTAAAGTACACACCTATAACAAAAAGTGGAGTCAATGGGTGAAAAACCCAAAAAGTCAAAAAGTGTGGTGACCATAGCTAGAATAATGGAGTATTTTAGCCTAGTTAATTTGATTTAAACTTTATTCTATTTACATTGAAGCGTTGGAGCATTTAGCAAAACTTCGAATATTTATTATTCTTTTAGTTTAGGGTAATTGTTTTCAGAGTCGTTTTACTAGGAGAATCCCTTAGTATTTAGTATCCATTGCTAAACAAAAACCAACGATAATGAAATTTCCAATTTTATTGATGGCTTATTTTTTATTGATGTCCTGTTGCTTTGGACAAACTCAAAATAAGTATAAAAACTTTGATTTATTAATACAATCATCTCCCAGAAGTGCAAACTATACTAAATATGTTGGCAAAGCAGACTTTTTTAATTTAAATGAATCTCTCAAGCAAGCATTATTGGCTGAAAAGCCTGAAGTTTTTGAACAAAAAATAGCGATAGATGGAGGGATTTTGAACACATTTGTTTTTACTAAAGTAGAAATATTAGCTCCAAATTTTCATATCAAAACCAGTGATGGTCAAGCCATTGTACCAGCCAAAGATGATGTTTTGTACTATAGAGGCAAACAACAGGGAGAAAGCGAAGATAATTGGGTTTCTCTTTCCATATCAGCTAACCAGGTGAAATATCTATTTGCTTTAAAAGAAGGTAATTATGAGATCAATAAAAACCCTGATGGTTTGTACACGGGATACTATAGCCATAATCAGAAAAAGACTGTTGCCCAAAATTCCTTTGATGATAGTGACGAAAAATTTCAGGAAGTGAGAAAGCAAGTTTCAGGCCTTCGAGTAGGCAATTGTATTGATGTTTATATAGCTTGCGATTATCAATCTTTTCTGGCATTTGGTAATACACTTTCGACTGCAAATTGGGCTAGAGATATATTTGCAGATGTCGCATCTGTATATGCGCTCCACAATGTAACGATTATCTTGAGTCAAGTATTTGTGCACAACACGCCTGATCCATATGCTACCGCAACAAATTTATCAGTTTTTCGAAATACTTTTGTAAATACAATTCAGAATAGCTACACAGGTAGAATTGCACATCTGTTTTCTGTGAGACCTTTAGGAGGTGGATTGTCCAATGGGATAGGTGGCTTGTGCAATACATATCCCACATACCCGGGGCCTCAATCTGTTTCAACAAATCTGACTACATCAATTACTCCATTTCCAAATTACTCTTATAATACTTATGTTGTGGCACATGAAATGGGACATGTGATGGGACTCAGACATACTCACGCCTGTGTATGGAATGGCAATTATACTCAAATAGATGATTGTGGAAATGTTTTTGCAACACAAAATAATAATACTCCTGAGGGTATATCATGCTTTAATAGTACCAGTACTATACTACCTGCAACTGGAGGCACCATTATGAGTCAATGTCATCAATTAACTGGAACTGGAGTCAACCTCAATCATGGGTTTGGACCTATTGCCGGAGCATTATTATTTGAAAATTTTGCATTTGCAAGTTGCAATACTGGTACTGCTTGTAGTACCAACCCACCACCACATGATCTCTGTAGTAATGCCATCAGATTATCCGTTAATAATACCTGTAGAAATAATAGTTTTACTAATCAAAATGCAACTGCTACCGCTGGCCCTCCAGCATTTACATGTGGCAATCCAGGTGCGGTCATCAGAGATATTTGGTATAAACTCACGATACCATCTTCTGGCAATGTTACTATAGAGACTTCACAAGTTTCAGGTGGTCTTACCGATGTTCTTATACAGGTATATTCTGGAACTTGTGGATCATTAGCTGCTATAGCTTGTGATGATAATAATGGCGCAGGAAATCATGCTTTGCTTAATGTTACTGGAAGAACCGCAGGAGAAGAGATATGGGTACGGCTTGTGGATACCAACAGTGACCAGGAAGGTACATTTAATATTTGTGCCTATGACCCTTCAGTACCATGTCATCCTGATTTAGCTTCTATGGTAGCTTTCTACAATGCTACAGGAGGTCCATCATGGACCGTAAAAACTGGCTGGCAAGCAGGTGCAGCCGGTACCAATTGCGATGTTTGTAACTGGTATGGTGTGGAATGCAATAGCAGTGGAAGGGTAAATAGTATCACATTATCATCTAATAATATCAATGCTGCCAATTTGCCAGCAGGATTAGTAAATATTCCTTTTCTACAAGATTTGAGACTTTACAATAACAATATCAGTGGTCCCATACCTGCTTTTTTGAGTTCAATGACATACTTAAGAACTTTAGATTTAGGAAATAACAACATTAGTGGCACTATACCGAACACTTTGGCATCTGTAAATAACCTGAAGAATCTATATCTTGATGGCAATGAACTCACAGGCCCTTTACCAGTAAATCTTTCTACTTTGGATCTCAGTCTCATTTATTTGAACAATAATAATCTTTCAGGCTGTTTTCCACAATCTTACAGCATTTTCTGTAATGCAGCATATAATTTTTCTGGAAATCCACTTTTAGCTCCTGGTGTTCCTTTTGCTGATTTGTGTAGTATGGGCAATGGCATAGATGGTGATATGGATGGTTTTTGCAGAGGCGGACAAGATTGCGATGACGAAAACAATACCATCTATCCGGGCGCTCCAGAATTATGTAATTTGGAAGATGATAACTGTAATGGATTTATAGATGATGTAGCCATTCCCGTAACCAATACATGGATAGGCGGAAGTGGCAACTGGAATGTTGCAGCAAACTGGAGTTTGGGCATCATACCACAAAGATGTCAAAATGTGATATTATCGGGTACCAACGGCACTATTATAACGGTGGTTTCGGCAGATACTGCATATGCTAGATCCATTACCATACAAGCAGGTGTCACCTTGAGTATCAGCGCAACAGCCAGAGTATCGATACTACACGGTGTCAACATGGTCAATAACGGTACGGTGACGAACAATGGAGATTTATTCATTCAAAATATCATCAGCCCAACTCTATTTGGAATTCAGAATTTTGGTACCATAAATAACGGTAGTCAGGGTTATATTTTTGTAGAAAGATCAGGTACTAGATCATTATCCAACGAATCGGGAGCTCTTATTCAAAATTCAGGAAACATCGTCTTAGATAGACACTATATAAATGGATCGAGCACTGGTTTAGTTAACAGTGGTCAAATCAATAATCAAGGAAATTTTACTATCCGGAATATCAACGGTACTGATCTCCGCGTCGTGCAGGGAAGTCTGTTTACTAACCAATTAAATAGTACCTTGTCATTGGAGTAGCAAAGGCTGATTAACGAAGCATCTTGGTATAGCAAGTTTTTATAATTTGCGAATCCGCTTTTAGTGAAAACAAAATAAAAGCACATAAATTAGCAAAATTGACCCTTAGCCAAGAGTTTTTAACATATTTTCTGGATGACACTTGGGCTCTTTTTTGTACTATGGTATAGGGAATTTTATTTCTCTTTATTCTTTTAAAAAATTCAAAATCTTCCATTATGACCATTTTTGGATCATATCCACGGAGTTGTTCAAAAACTGACCTTTTCATAAAGTGTATCTGATCACCTCCACCTGCAAATACTCCTTTTTTTCCAGTAAAAGATGCATTGACAGTAAGCCAAAACGACGAAGGAGCAAAGTCATAAGCAAAAAAGCCAAAATCATTTCCCTGCTCTAAAGCAGTAAGTATGTCCATATGGAATGAATCTGGTGGTGTCACATCTGCGTGTAAGAAAACCAAAATATCCCCTTTAGAAGCTAATGCACCTTCGTTCATTTGAGCAGCTCTGCCTGTTTGTTGAGTTCTTACATAATGAAAAGGACCGCTTAAGGTAGATAACGAATCATTTGATAATGGGCTGTCTGCAACGATAACCTCCGTTGTTTGCTGCTGGTTAACATTTGAAAAAAAAGCACTCAGTCTTTCGATGTTTGAGTACTCATTATACGTAGGAATAATAATTGAAATAAGCAAAAGAGATTAGCTTTATTGATAAGTGCCAAAAGTATGAAATGACTTCATCATTTTCATAACTTTCATTTTAATTTTTTGTTTCAGTCATGATTTCATTTACCATACTTTGATATTTCAAAATCATGAAAATATTTAATTTTATCTTATTTATCGGGTTTTGTTTGGATGTGTTTGCCCAAGGAGTACCTGTCAATTATTTGGCCATCTCGGAAGAAATGCTGGAAAATATTGAAAAAAAGCAAGACGTTTCTATACAAATGAAAACATTAGCTGTGGCAAATGAAAATCAATTAGCAGGTCAGTTAGGTACTGATGTACAAAAAATAGCCTTTTGGGTCAATATTTATAATGCGTACATACAGATCATTTTAACCAAGGAACCTAGTAAATACAACGATAGAGCATCATTTTTTAAAGAGAAACAAATCAATATTGCAGGTAGGTTGCTCAGTTTTGCGGATATCGAACACGGCATCATCAGAGGGTCGCAACATGAATATTTTTTAGGGTATGTTAAACGATGGTTTGTTGATGATTTTGAAAAAAAATTTAGAGTAAAAAACAGAGATTGGAGAATACATTTTGCACTCAACTGCGGTGCTAAATCCTGTCCTCCCGTGGCCATATATAAGTGGGAAAGATTGAACGAACAATTAAATTTGAGTACTCAAAATTATCTTAAAAAATTTACAACATACATACCTGACGAACAGACCGCTTTGGTGACTTCACTTTTTAGTTGGTTTAGGGGTGATTTTGGTGGGCTAGATGGTATCAAACAGATATTGATTGATTATAAAATGATACCCAGTAAGAACGTGAAATTGAAAACTTCAAATTATGACTGGACGCTTGATCTAGGTAATTTTATACAATTATAGGATTGGGTTAATGGTTATGCTCCAAATATTCAATTTTTGTGTTGTATAGTAATACTTTTTTGTGCTTTCCACTGCGTTGTATATGCAAAGACTTTTTATTGTTGGTTCCTTTTGTTTTTATTTTAGTACTTTTGCGCTCTTAAATCAATCATTGGAAATGAAAATAGGTATTACCATAGGAGATATAAACGGCATTAGCCCTGAAGTAATTATAAAAGCATTATCTAATCCTATTATATTAAACACTTTTACACCCATTGTTTATGGTTCGTACAAAGTGCTGTCTTATCATAAAAATATAGTCAAAGATAATAATCTAGGTTTTCATTCTATCAACAATGCAAAACAAGCCCAGGACAAAAAGGTGAATCTGGTCAATTGTTGGGATGATAATGTAAATATCACTTTGGGCAAAGCCACTGAAGATGGTGGCAAATATGCTTATATGGCATTGGACAAAGCCATGAATGATATCAAAGAAGGAAGTCTCGATGCTTTAGTGACAGCACCTATCAATAAAAATGCCATGCAATTGGCTAAGTTCCCATTTCCGGGACATACAGAATATTTGACACACCATGATGGCAAGACAAATAGCTTGATGCTCATGTCCAGTGATGCTCTCAAGGTAGCTTTGGTGACTAATCATGTGCCTATTTCTAAAGTTGCGGGCTTGATTTCTAAAGAGCTGATATTGGAAAAAATTAAAATACTAAATAAAACGCTTATCGAGGATTTTGGACATGAGAGACCTGTTATTTGTGTTTTGGGTCTTAATCCTCATGCATCTGATGATTCAGTCATAGGAGATGAAGAAGAAAAAGTCATCAGACCAGCCATAGTAGAAGCCAAAAAGCAAGGTATGATCGTGACAGGTCCTCATCCTGCTGATGGGTTCTTTGGGAGCAGTCAGTGGACAAAAGCTGATGCGGTATTAGCCATGTATCACGACCAAGGATTGATTCCGTTTAAGGCATTAACTTTTGGCACTGGCACCAATGTGACAGCAGGTCTAAGTTTCATACGCACATCTCCTGACCATGGTACTGCTTACGATATAGCGGGCAATAATCTTGCTGATGAATCTTCATTTTTGCAAGCGCTTTTCACAGCAGTCGATATGGTAAAAAATCGAAAAGAATATCACGAATCCAGAGAAAATGCTTTGGTAAGAAGGGTGAAGAAATCCGCTGATATACACGAATAAAATTCAACTGTGCAATATATCTTAGATGGTATCATTCTGGGCTTTACATTGACTATATTGCTGGGACCCATATTTGTTGCCTTGACACAAACAGGTATTCAGCATGGTATCAGGGCTGGAGTAGCTGTGGGTTCGGGCATTTGGATTAGTGATCTGCTGGTGATTATTTCTTCTTGGTTTTTTATCAGACAGATAGATGATTTGGCAAAAAATGCTACTTTTCAGTATTGGACCGGCATAGCGGGTGGATGTATTCTAATTACATTTGGCATCATCACCATGCTCAATAAGCATAAACATGATGAGGAAACCAAAGCTTTTACGGCCAAGACGTATTGGGGATTTTTCACCAAAGGTTTTGCCGTAAATTTTATCAATCCGTTTACTTTTGTTTTTTGGATCGGGGTCATGACTACTTATGTCATCGGAAAGGGAACAACTGCATTTAATATTTTATTGCTTTTCGGTAGTATCATGGCTACCATCATGATTACAGATACACTCAAAGTAGTCATGGCAAAATCTATCCGCACCAAAATGAATCATCAGCATATTATTTTATTCAGCCGCATAGCTGGAGTGATGCTGATCGTGTTTGGGATCATCCTTTTTTTCCGTACGGGAGTACTATAGGTTACTTAGGTAATGGTAGTATTCAATACTTTTACATTTGAAATAATTTTTTTGAATGTAGATTGGATTCCATTTGGGTTGTATTCCTAATGGATTTTTTTTCTGCTTAATGCTACTTTATTACATTATTTAAAAATCAGATTTCTCTACACATACTTCCTATTTTTAAAGCGTCATTGGTAGATTTATCACCTGACAAATCCATTTTATGACATTATGGTCAGCAAATCTTACATTTGACAAAGTAGCATTTATTACCCATGTATCATTAACGAAAATGTTTATGATTGTAGGTATTACAAATTTATAAAGTCACATGCCTATTCCATAATATCATACGCCAATTCCATAATGTCACGCGCCAATTCCATAATGTCACGCGTCAATTCCATAATATCACACGGCAATTCCATAATGTCACATGCCAATTCCATAATATCACACGCCTATTCCATAATGTCACACGGCAATTCCATAATATCACACGGCTATTCCATAATATCACACGGCTATTCCATAATGTCACACGGCTATTCCATAATATCACACGCCTATTCCATAATGTCACATGGCTATTCCATAATGTCACACGGCTATTCCATAATATCACATGGCAATTCCATAAAATCACATGCCTACTTCATCATATTTCTTTGTTATTTTTTAAAGTTACGGAGACGGTTTATAAAATAATAAACGAGATGGTTTTCAAAGGATGGCAAATTTATACTTGCGTTTTTTAGAATTTAAATTGAATAGGAAGTCATAGGGGAGCCCATATATTAATGTAAGGGATAACCTATTCATAAGAGCATCGTATATTTTTTAGTATATGATGAAATAAAAAACCCGGAGAAATTACGGGTGTAATTTTCCGGGTCGTGCCACAGATATTTAATTTAACAAAATGCTTTAGATCTTTTTGTTTTTAAAAGCTAAAGCACCTATTTGTTTATATTGTGTGCTTTGTGCGCCATAAAGACTTTTGACATACCTTTTGGCTTTTAAGGCCAAGGCTACAATACCTGTATCAGGATGATATAATTTTTCATCCCGCATTCTGATCGCATTGTTGTAGGTAGTAAAAGCGGCTATCCATGCTGTTTTCGCAGATTGCAGGTTCGTGACTTTGGCTTGCAATTGTGCTACTTTGAGATCGTTTTCATTCGGATTATACTGTGGTGTCTGCTGTAAGAGTTCGATGAGATTGACCAAATGGTCTACCAATCGGTCATACGATTGCTGCGATGTAGAGATCGATTTGGGCGCCATGCTGTTTTCTGTATCCTTCATTTCGGTGCTGGCTTTCGGTGTTTTAGTGCCCTGCATTTTTTTGTTGATGCCTTTAGCATCAGCTAGAGTAAGCTTGGGAGCACCGGAAGCGATCAATGCATTATAAATACGGGTAGAGAGCGGCTTGATATCTTCAAAGGCGTCTCGGCGTTGATTTACGGCCATGTCATAGCTTGTCTTTTGTGATTTGAAGTCATTCAATGCGGTCTGTGTAGCGGTGTAGGCGGCTTGT
>Ga0075154_10001003_pt1 | contig 21395 bp, 13 predicted proteins | sample JI71714BDNA_FD_70965 | JGI IMG/M metagenome (GOLD analysis project Ga0075154, IMG submission 70965) | Wastewater effluent complex algal communities from Wisconsin, to seasonally profile nutrient transformation and Carbon sequestration -... | ecosystem: Engineered > WWTP > Effluent > Algae...
CCAATCTCCATTGGCTAAACTGTAACGAATCATGTAATACATGGTGTTACCTTTTGGGTTATTTTCTACAACACTGTAATTCTTTAATTGAGAACTGTTGGCACTCAAGTTGGTAGAATAAATAGCACATAAATAATTGGGAGTTTCTCCACTCATCAATTCTAACTTGGTAATATTTTTTTCGTACAAAGTAGAAAAATCTATTTTGTTGCTAGTGGTAGTACCAATACCAGCACTAATGGAATACACGGCTAAGTTATTGTCTTTAAAAAACAACTGATTGATACTTGTAGAGTCAGTTGGTTCAATAACACTTGCTTCTTTGCTACAAGATGCAAAAACGGTAATTGCGATAATTAACGGTAAAATCTTTTTCATTTCCTGAGTATAATAAATTAATAAATTTAATTGCTACAGGTTAATGCAAAGAATGTTGGATATAAAGTCTTTTGACTAGAATATTGGAATATAAATCTATTCAATAATAGCCAAACGACATGCCAAAACACAAAATTTTCTTAAAAGAAAGCCTAAGTCAGCTGTAAATCAATGAGTTGCAATTTTGCCTGGCGTTGGTACAAAATTGTGAATATGCCAATTTTGTCTTTAAATGGGAAAGTTGATGAGTGTTTGGGAAAGTAAAGTTGTATTTAAAAATTAAAGAATGCTTTTAGAAGAAACATTCTTGGCCTAATTGCAAAAGAACTTTCTGTAAAATTATTAGCACTAATAGTTGCCGTTGAATAGGTTTTGGTATTTGCTATATTAAATAACTCTAACACAAAATCGGTTTTAATTTTATTTGCTTTATAGGTTACAGTAGCATCTGCAAAAAAATAATTATTTGCTTGCTTATTTTGCTGTTGTATAAAAAATTCTTCCCCCTTTAATTTAATAAATAAATTATCGTTCATAGATATATTAGCTTCAACAGTATGTTGCATTTGCGTTACACTTTGTTTAGCAGCATTTGTATTTTTCTCTTTGCTACTACTTAACATATAAGTTCCAGAGTAGCCCATATTTAACCATTTATTTACCTTGGGAGTAATACTAGCCGATATTGTATAGTTATTGTTTGAAAAATTGGTGAGTATATTTTTTTGCATCTGATTCCAATCGGCTATTCTAACATTGGCTTTTATACCAACTGTTGTATGCAGCTTAAAAATGTATTTACTTATACCACTAAATAAAGAATAGCTGTTAATACTATTATTAAAAACTTGCAAAATTTGCGTTTGTATGTTAGGCAAAAAGTTGGTATTGTATATATTGTTACTCTTAATATTATTATATAAAATACCGATGTTAAAAAACAAAATTTTAATGGTTTTTCTATAACTATAATTTAGGCTGGCACTATGCAAACTGCTTTGTTTGAATGGCACTTCGCTAATTATTAATTGGTTATAATTAGGCAAAATATAATGACCATAAACATCCTGTATAGTTGCAAATTGATTAATGAAATTGTAATTTGCGTTTATAAAACTTTCAACACCAGTTGCATATTTTAAGTTAATTCTTGGGTTAATAAATAACCTATTTTGTTGTGCTTGAATGTTATTTTTTATAGCAATATTCGTGTATTGTATATTTTGTAAACTTGTTGGTATATAAATAGAAATTTTTAATCTTTCTCCTAAATAATCAAAGTTGGCATTTGCATATATTTTTTGCTGTTCCCATTGTATTTTATTAATAAAACTATCGCTTATGTTATTAATGCTATTATTATTTTGTTGTGCTAAAGTGCTACTCTTTAATTCTTGCCATTGGCTAGTAAAACCAACTTGATAGCTTTGTAAAACTTTACCTTTGCCCAATCTAAAATTTATGTAATTATTGGTAAAATAAGTTGGAATATTTACATTTTGAATTAGCTGACTATAATTAATTCCATTATTAAAAAAACCAGCATTAACACCAGGATTAACTTGTAAGTTTTCTGGTTTATTTAAATAGCTTATATAGCTGTACCACTCAATAATTTTTTTTCTTTTGGTAGTTTGTATATAGTTAAACTCGTTGCTTATATTGGTATTTTCTTGTAATAAACTTTGTTTTGTACTATTACCATTTAAGTTGGTAGTTGAGTTGGCTGGCAACTTATTATTTTCTATAACAGTAGTATTATTCCAATACGCATTGTCTTTGTTGCTATTTAAGTTTATTTGTGTTCTAAATAAGTTCAACTGGTTCTTTGTATTTTGTTGTTGCAAATATTTTATGGTATCGGTAGGTAAATAAAAGAAAGCATTATTGCTGTAGGTTTGAGATTGGTTATCGTATAAATAATAAAAATTAATTTTTATTTGTAGCTCTTTTTTGGTTTTAAATAAATTGTTGCTATTTATTAAAGCAGCTTGGTTAAACAAACTTCTTTGTTGCCCAATAGCAGGGTTATTGGGTGTGTTTAACCCAAGCATTTCGGCAGGCACATTATTTTGTATAGCTTTAAAGTAATCGGCAATATTGTGGCTTACAATGTCGTTTGCCAAATCTTTACCAACATTATTTGCTTTTAAAGTATTAATGGCTTTGTACTTTTTCTTAAATGCCATAGCGGTTATAGTACCATCGTAAATGGGTTCTTCTTCTGTAAAGCCAGCACCTAACTCTACCCTTGCAGTAAGTTTTAAACGGGCTTTATCTTTTAGGTTTAAGTTTATGGCTACTTTGTCGCTTACTGTAGCATCTTTCAATACTTTTATAGGCTGGTGATTTTCTAAAACTTGTACATCTTTTACCATATTTGCTGCAATACTATTGGTAGCAATATTGTATTTATCATCTAGCAAATTATCTCCATCAATATAAAAGTTGCTAATGCTTTTCCCATTGTAACTTATTTTTCCATTAACATCTACTTCTATGCCTGGCATTTTTCTTAGTACATCGCCAATGGTTCTATCTTGTTTTTGGGTAAAACTATCTACAGCATAACTTAGGGTATCGGCTTTGTATTTTAAAAAAGGCTTTGGGTTTTGTACCGTTACATTGGGCAGGTTAATGGGTGCAGTATTCAATACAAAACTAATTTGTTGATTACTACTTTTTAGTTGTACCGTTTTTATTGCATAGCCTATCACATTGGCTTTAACAAAAAAGCTATCTATTCTAAAAGTTGAATTATAGTGTATAGAAAACAACCCTTTTGCATTGGTAATAGCAAATGCTACAATTATATTACTATTGCTTTTATGTAAGGTAACACTTGCACCTGTGATAGGCTTTTGTGAACTATCTACAATTAAACCCGAGATGTTGATTTGGCTTTCACATCTTGTATTTATTATAAATAATAAAGTAAAAAAAAGTAGTAGGTACAATAGTTTCACACAGCAACTTAGATTATTTTTTCAAATCAGATTCTAGTAAAAAATCAAAATGTTTGGCATTAGTCATACTCTCCCTTTCTCATTTTTTCTCTAATAGCTTTAATAGCATTATTAAACTCTTTGAAAGTTACTTCTTCATACGATACAGGATATTTATTAATATCTTTCAGATTAGTATTTTTTTCAAGAGAAATCAACTCAATATATAAACCAGAAGTACTTTGGCTTTGAATAATTAACCCAGGTAACCCAGAATAAATTGCTGGTCCATCTGAAATCGGAATATCTGGACAAAACCACACCTCAACCATCGACGTATCAATTTTGGCAATTGCTTTCAAACATTTTAAATTATTAATAACCCTTGTGTCATTTTTAATATCCCACCTGATGTTATATATATCATTTATAGGATAACTATATGTTGCTTTTCCTAAACTCCTAATAAGGTATGATCCTGAGTTTTTGTACTGTTTATATGTGCCATAAGGAAAATAACGTGCTATAGACGGTATTTCAACTTTATATTGATTACCTGGCAGTGATTTGCTTAATAATTCACCAGCAAATTTAAGCAACATTGAATCATACTTCTGCTTACCTCTGCTGTAAAAGTAGCTATAACTATTACTAATATTTAAAACACAGGTATCATTGACTGTTATAGAATTTGACTTTTTTATGATAGTTTTATAGGAAACTTTTAGTTTAACGATTTCATTTGATTGACAATACGTAGTGAATGGAAAAAATAAAAGTATGTACCGTATGTAGTTCATGTAAAATTTTTTAAAGCAACTGATATTTTTATAAAAATATCAGTTGCTCTTTTTGAATCTTTATTAATTAAAGTCCTATTTGAAGTTAAATAGGAATTGAAGCACAATCTATTTCTGCTTGAGAAGCAAGGTTGCTCATAGCCATAAAAAACTCAAAATCGGAACATGCTAAACAAACATAAGTTGATGCAGCTGTGGTTCCACAACTGGAATAATAAGTTAAGTGATAAACCCCTGAAGGAGGTTGTGGTGTACCATCTGTAAGTGTTAAGTTATCTGATTGTACATAAGAATCATTGGCATTAACACCAACACTTGTAAACAGCATAAAAGCTGTCATTAAAACCATTAATTTTTTCATCGTAAATTTTTTTTGTTTTTAATAAAAGTTCAGGTGGCCACCTAATTACGTTGTTCTTACGCAGTTTGAAATTAAGAATAATTGTTATTTAACCCCCCCCCCAAGTAATTTGTTTTAACACAACATTAACAATGGCGGGTGTAAAAATATTTCTTACAAACATGCTGCTTTTCTTTTTTACCTACAACTAACTATTATCTATTTAATTATCTTCGCTGCCACTCGTTTACTTATTAAGGTAGGGAACGAATAAATTGATTGTGAACCTTTTAAAAATCATCCAACAAAATGGATCCACTTATTATTACTATAATTGTTGCACTTGTTTGTTTAGTTGCTGGCATATTGCTGGGTAAAATTGTATTTGCAAAAAATACCCAAAAGCAACTTCAAGATGCCGAATCTCAGGCACAAAGCATTGTTAGAGAAGCCGAACTAAGAGCAGAAACAATTAAAAAAGAAAAACAGCTTGAAGCAAAAGAAAAATTTGTTCAACTTAAAGCCGAACACGACAAAGAAGTTTTAGAAAAAAACAAAAAAATTAACGAAGCCGAAAATCGGATTAAGCAAAAAGAAGTGTCTATTAACCAAAAAGATACTGCTTTAGAAAAACAGGTTAAAGAAAATGAAGCCATTAAAGAAAATTTGAATCGCCAAATTGAAGTGGTGAATCAAAAACGTACCGAGTTAGAAAAACACCAAGAAGAGCATATTCGTAGGCTAGAAAAAATTGCAGGCTTAAGTGCCGATGAGGCCAAAAACCAGTTAATTGAAAGTTTAAAGAACGAAGCTCATACCCAAGCTTTGGCATTACAGCAAGAAATTATTGAGGATGCTAAACAAAAAGCCAATAAAGAAGCTCGTAAAATTGTTATTCAAAGTATACAACGTACAGCTGCAGAGCAAACCATTGAAAACACAGTAACTGTATTTCAGTTAGAAAGCGATGAAATAAAAGGACAAATTATTGGTAGAGAAGGTAGAAATATTAGAGCTATTGAAGCTGCAACAGGCGTAGATTTAATTGTTGATGACACTCCAGAAGCTGTTGTACTTTCTTCGTTTGATCCATTGCGTAGAGAAATTGCACGTTTAAGTTTACAACGCTTGGTTGCCGATGGTCGAATTCACCCTGCACGTATTGAAGAAGTTGTTGAAAAAACTCGTCGTCAATTAGAAGAGCAAATTATAGAAATTGGTGAACGAACTGTTATTGAACTAGGTGTACATGGTTTGCATAAAGAGTTGGTACGTATTGTTGGTAAAATGCGTTTTCGTAGTTCTTATGGTCAAAATTTATTAATGCACAGCCGTGAAACTGCCAATATTTGTGGAGTAATGGCAGCCGAGTTAGGTATGAACCCTAAGTTAGCAAAACGTGCTGGTTTATTGCATGATATTGGTAAAGTACCAGATGAAGAAACTGAATTAAGCCATGCATTATTGGGTGCTAAATTGGCTGAAAAATATGGTGAGAATCCAGCTGTTGTAAATGCAATTGGTGCTCACCACGATGAAATGGAAATGCAATATGTAATTTCTCCAATTATACAAGCTTGTGATGCCATAAGTGGTGCAAGGCCAGGTGCAAGAAGAGAAATTATGCAACAGTATATTCAACGTATTAAAGATTTAGAAACCTTAGCTCAAGCTTATAATGGTGTTGAAAAAGCGTATGCCATACAAGCTGGACGTGAACTTCGTGTAATTGTAGAAGCAGATAAAGTAACTGATGGTGATAGCGATAAATTAAGTTTTGAAATTGCACAAAAAATTCAAACTGAAATGACATATCCTGGTCAAATTAAAGTAACAGTAATTCGTGAAAAACGTGCTGTAAACTTGGCTAGGTAATTTGTTGCAAATGAATTGAACAATACTAACAAAAACCCAAGTGCCAATAGTTGACATTTGGGTTTTTTATTAATAAATATTTCAATTGTGTAACCAGCTATAGAATAAGATTTAGCTGCTGTTGCGTCGCACACTTGTACTAAAGAATATACTTTAGGCTAATAAAGATATTTCGACTGAAAGAAGCACTACATTGTGAATCGTTCAGTCAAAAAGTCGCAGTGATTTTCCCCTCTTTTGGAGGGGCTAGGGGTGGTTAAAAGTTCAGTAAAGAACAAAAAGTTGAAGAGTGCGACGCAACAGGAGCCAAATAGTAATTCAAAAGCTAAGTACATAAATTTTATAACAAAACACAATAGTCCCCCTTTAGGGGATAGGGGTATGAAACAATTTATTTCTGTAAACGATGTAAGTAACATCAACGAATTGGTAGAAAAAGCTTTGGCCTACAAAGCAAACCCTTTTGTAGACAAACATTTAGGTACTAATAAACGCATTGGTTTATTGTTTCTAAATCCAAGTTTACGTACACGTTTAAGTACACAAGTAGCTGCTACCAATTTGGGGATGGAAGCCATTGTATTTAATGTAGATAAAGAAGGTTGGGCATTAGAATTTGAAGAAGGGGCCATCATGAGTGGTACAACAGTAGAGCATATAAAAGATGCTGCTCCCATTTTAGGAAGCTACTTTGATGTGTTGGCTATTAGAACATTTCCATCTTTAAAAAATAAAGAAGAAGATTATAGTGAAATGTACATTAACCAGTTTATTAAATATGCTGGTGTACCTGTTGTAAGTTTAGAAAGTGCAACCCTGCATCCCTTACAATCCCTTACAGATATTATCACGATTAAAGAAGACATGCTTCTTCGTCCCCCTTTAGGGGCTAGGGGCAAAATTGTTCTTACTTGGGCACCACATATAAAACCATTGCCACAATGTGTAGCAAACAGTTTTGCTCAATGGGTAAATGCTTGGGGCGAAGCTGATTTTGTAATTACACATCCACAAGATTATGAATTGAGTGAAGAATTTACTAAAGGTGCAATCATTACACATAACCAAGATGAAGCACTAAAAAATGCTGATTTTATTTATGTAAAAAACTGGAGTACCTATACGGACTATGGTAAAATTTATGACAATGACCCACGTTGGATGTTAACTAGTGAGAAGATGGCGTTAACCAACAATGCCAAAGTAATGCATTGTTTACCTGTAAGAAGAAACGTAGAATTGAGCGATGAAATTTTAGATAGTACTAACAGTTTAGTAACGCAACAAGCATGTAATAGAGTGTGGGCTGCACAAGCTGTACTATCAGAAATCTTAAAGAATAAATAGGGGTATGGAGCAACTTTTTGTAATAAAAATTGGAGGAAATATTATTGATGATGAAGCAAAACTTACTGCTTTTCTAAAAGAGTTTGCTCGAGTTTTTGGTGTTTCTTCTTCCCCCTTTAAGGGTAGGGGCATTTTGGTGCATGGTGGTGGAAAATTAGCAACAAAAGTTGCCGAAGCAATGGGTATAAAACAACAAATGTTGGATGGTAGAAGAATTACTGATGCCGAAACTTTGAAAGTAGTTACCATGGTTTATGCAGGTTTCATCAATAAGAATATTGTAGCTCAATTGCAAGCAAACAACTGTAATGCAATTGGCTTAACTGGTGCCGATGGCAATGTAATTCAAGCTCACAAACGTGGCTCTAAAGCCCCATCTCCTTTAGAAGAGGGGGTTGGGGGCGAGGTGGACTATGGCTTTGTTGGAGATGTAGATACTGTAAACTCCACTTTTATAAACAGTTTAGTACAACAAAATATGACTGTTGTTCTTGCTCCAATTACTCACAATAAAGAAAGGCAATTATTAAATACCAATGCCGATACCATTGCTCAAGAAATAGCAAAAGCAATGAGTGCTTTATATGATACTACATTAATTTATTCATTTGAAAAAGCAGGTGTTTTATTAGATGTGTATGATGACGCAAGTGTAATTCCGGTAATAACTAAAGCTTATTACGAAGAACTTAAAAATCCTCTTTCAGGAGGCAAGGCACTAATATTTGCAGGTATGATTCCAAAACTGGACAATGCCTTTGCTGCTATAGAAAACGGTGTTGGCAAAGTAATTATTGGCAAAGCAGAACAGTTGCAACAACTAATTGCAGGCGAAGCAGGAACAACAATAAAAAAGAATTAAGCTATACGAAGTCTCCGACTTCGTATACACTATGTTCTCTTTAGTCTCAGACTACTAAGAACATAAAATTGCAAAGTCAGAGACTTCGCAAAGTAAAAACAAAACATTATGAGCAATCAATCAATAGAAATATTACAAGGCGAAGCAATCGAACTATTAAAACAATTAATTGCAACACCTTCATTCTCCAAAGAAGAAAATGACACTGCAGAAATTATTTGTTCATTTTTTGAAGGTCACTCAATTCCATTTGCAAGAGTGGGCAACAATATTTATGCTAAGAATAAATATTACGACGCAAATAAAAAAAGTATCTTATTAAACTCTCATCACGATACAGTTAAACCCAATAAAGGCTACACCGTTGACCCTTTTACGCCTTTAATAAAAGATGGTAAATTATTTGGATTGGGTAGTAATGACGCAGGTGGATGTTTGGTTTCTTTGATTGCCACTTTCTTGTATTATTATGGCAGAACTGATACTGCCTACAATGTTGTTTTTGCAGCAAGTGCCGAAGAAGAAATTAGTGGAGTAAATGGAATAGAATTGGTGTTGCCTTACTTAGGAGAAATTGATTGTGGCATTGTTGGCGAACCAACAAAATTAGAAATGGCCGTTGCCGAACGTGGCTTAATGGTTATTGATTGTGTAGCTGAAGGTCGTGCTGGACATGCTGCACGTAAAGAAGGTGAAAGTGCATTGTACAAAGCAGTTGATGATATTAACTGGATTAGAAATTTTAAATTTGAAAAAGTAAGTAGCCTGTTAGGCGAAAGCATGTTAACAGTTACTGTTATTGAAACAGACAATAAGCAACACAATGTTGTGCCTGCACAATGCAAATTTGTAATTGATGTTCGAGTAAATGAATTGTACAGTTTCGACGAAATTTTAAACGAACTTAAAAGCAACTTGAAAAGTAAGTTTAAGCCACGAACAACTCGTATGAAATCAACGTCAATTGCGTTAGATCATCCTTTGGTAAAAGCAGGCATTGCATTGGGCAAAAGTTATTATGGCAGCCCCACAACAAGCGATAAAGCATTGATGCCTTTTTCTACTTTAAAAATGGGTCCTGGCGATAGTGCAAGAAGCCATACAGCAGACGAATACATTTATTTAGATGAAATAAAAGATGGCATTGAAACATATATTAAATTATTAAACCAGTTGCTGTGAGTTTTGTAACAAACTGTAGAATATTAATTATGCTAAAGTTGCGTCGTTGAAAATCCTGCTACAGTAGGGCACACTTGTTCTATATAACTTTATTCAACTTTCATCACCGCAGAGAACATGAGTTAAAGAGCAATCGCAGAGATAACTCAGCGAAACCTTTGCTTCTCTCGTTCTCAGCGGTAAAAAATAAAATTTCTTCTCATGAAACTCTGGCAAAAAGATAAAGCATCACTTAAAGAAGTTGAAACATTTACTGTTGGCAAAGACCGTGAAATGGATATGTACTTAGCTGCATTCGATGTGCTTGGTTCATTGGCTCATACAATCATGTTAGAAAATGCTGGGTTATTAACCAAAGAAGATTTAGAAGTTCTTAAAATTGAGCTGAAGAAAATTTATAAGAATATACAAGAAGGCAATTTTTCTTTACAAGATAATGTAGAAGACATTCATTCTCAAGTAGAATTAATTTTAACAGAAAGGCTCGGCGATATTGGCAAAAAAATTCATAGTGCAAGAAGCAGAAACGATCAAGTTTTAGTTGATGTAAAATTATTCCTACGTAACGAAATTGAAGAAATAGTAAACGCTATTCAACCTTTCTTTCAATTATTACAACAACAAAGTGAAGCTTTTAAAAATCATTTATTTCCCGGCTATACGCATTTACAAATAGCTATGCCAAGTAGTTTTGGTTTATGGTTTGGTGCTTATGCCGAAAGTTTGGTAGATGATGTTACTACTTTGAATGCAGCATATAAAGTGGTCAATAAAAATCCATTGGGTAGTGCTGCTGGTTATGGTTCTTCGTTTCCAATAAACAGAACATTAACAACACAATTATTGGGTTTTGAAAATTTGAATTATAATGTTGTGTATGCACAAATGGGCAGAGGAAAAGCTGAAAGAATTACTGCACAATCTTTAGCCAATGTTGCCGATACTTTAAGCAGATTAAGCATGGACATGACGCTATACTTAAACCAGAATTTCGACTTTGTTTCTTTTCCTGTTGAATTAACAACTGGCAGCAGTATTATGCCACACAAAAAGAACCCAGATGTTTTTGAATTAATACGAAGCCATTGTAACAGAATAAAAGCTTTACCCAACGAAATAATAATGATGACTACCAATTTGCCAAGTGGTTATCATAGAGATTTACAATTGTTGAAAGAACATTTGTTTCCTGCTTTTCAAACATTGAAAGAGTGTATCAATATGGCTTCGTTAATGCTAAGCAATATTTCTATCAAAAAAAATATTGTAACCGATGAAAAATATAAATACATTTTTAGTGTGGAAGAAGTAAATAAATTGGTATTGCAAGGCGTTCCTTTTAGAGATGCTTATAAACAAGTTGGCTTAGCAATTGAAGCCAATGAATTTACTTATTCAACAGAAGTAAATCATACACACGAAGGAAGTATTGGCAATTTGTGTACCAAAGAAATTGCTACAATGATGAACGATACATTACAGCAATTTGGATTTGAAAAAATAGATACAGCAATTAATGCGTTGCTTAAATAGTAAACCGTTCAACTGTTAATTGCAATTTTCACAAATTGATTCATCAAAAAAAATTATCAAATAATTTTAATTTACGTAATTTTTTTACCCGAATTTTGAAGCATGTTGCGTAGACTAGGATTTTTGTTATTGCTTGTAATAGTTGGCTGTTCTAAACTTCATGCACAAACCGATACCTCTTTTTGGTTTGTTGCTCCAGAGGTTACTAGTGGTCATGCAGATAGGCCAATTTATTTACGTTTTACAGCTTTATCTCAAGATGCAATAGTTACCATTACACAACCAGCCAACAACAATTTTGTACCAACCGTACTAAATATTGCAGCCAATACTACACAATCAATTGACTTAACATCGGTCATAGATATTATTGAAACAAAACCTGCCAACCAAATATTAACTACAGGGTTACTCATAAGAAGTACAGCATTTATCACAGCTTATTATGAAGAGGCTTCAAATAACAATCCAGAAATTTTTGCATTGAAGGGACGCAATGCTTTGGGCAACTCTTTTTTTATACCTGCACAAAATGTAATGGGCAATAGTGGCTCTCCCAATCCAAATCCTTATAATTCTTTTGATATTGTTGCAACAGAAGATGCAACAATTGTAACCATAACGCCAAGTGCAGATATTGATGGACACTCTGCTGGAATACCATTCAACATTACACTCAACAGAGGTGAAACATATTCAGCAACGGCTACAAGTAATTTGGCAAGTAACCATTTAATGGGTAGTGTAGTAATCTCTACAAAGCCTATTGCTATTACTATTAAAGATGATACCATTACAGGTGGTGGTTATGCTACTTGTTCAGATTTAGCAGGCGATCAATTGGTGCCTTTATCATTGGTTGGTACAAAATATATAAGCTTGCCAGGTTATTTAAACAATCCAAGCACTCAGCCAAGCGATATTGTTTTTGTTTTAGCAACACAAAACAATACTACTGTAACCATAAATGGAACGATGGTTGCCACTTTAAATATTGGTGAAACGCATAAACAAAATTCATTTAACAATGTGTACTATATAGAAAGCAGTAAACCTGTATATGTATTGCATTTGTCTGGTTTTGGCTGCGAAGTTGGTCAAGCTTTATTGCCTCAGCTAGAATGTTCAGGTTCAAGAACAGTTGGTTTTACACGATCGGTTAACGCCCCTTTATTTGCAAATATTTTAGTGCCAACAGGTGGCGAAGGAAATTTTACGTTTAATGGAAATACAAGCACCATAAATGCTGCTCAATTTAACGATGTACCCAATACAAATGGTGCATGGAAATATGCAAGAATTTCAATTGGTACAAATGAAATGCAACCAGGAGCAACGGCAATTGTAAAAAACAGTGTAAAAGATTTTCATTTAAGTATTATACATGGAGATGTTTTAACAGGATGTAGATATGGATATTTTTCAGATTACAATCGTTTTGAGGCCAACAGTTCTAGCAATGCAACACCCATTAAACCTGGCTGTAAAGGTGACACATTAAAGCTGTATTGTGATGTTGGTGCTGCCGAAGGGATAATTTATTCTTGGACAGGGCCCAATGGTTTTACAAGCACTTTGCAAAATCCAAGAATTGCCAACATGCAATTAAATATGGCTGGTGTATATACTGTTGTTGCTACAAAACCAAGCTGTAGTACTATTACAAAATCTACAACAGTTGTAATTAACGAAAAACCAGTAGTAAATGCAAGTACTGTAAATCCAGTTTGTGAAAATGCATCAGTGTATTTTAGTGCATCATCTGCAGGTGTTGGAGCTACTTATTCTTGGATTGGCCCCAATGGTTTTACAAGTAATGCATTGGCCAATAATATTACCAACATAACACTTGCGTCTGCTGGTAATTATATTTTAACCACCACAAAAAATGGATGTATAGATTTAGATACAGTGAATGTAGCAGTTAAACCATTGCCCAATACACAAATTACGGCAGCGTTGCCTTTTTGTAAATTTAGCACAGCAAATTTTATTAGTCACAATACTATTGAACCAGCAGTTTATGCTTGGTATGGACCAAATAATTTTTTCTCATCAACAAAAAATATTTCTGTACCCAACTTTACAGATATAAATACAGGCAAATACACAATTGCTATTTCTGTAAATGGATGTACCAAAAAAGATAGCATTTTTGCAACCATTCAAAATGCACCCAATGTTGTTTTTAATGCAGTCGCTCCAACCTGTACTTTATCGCCACCATTTCAATTAAATGCTACTGAAACAACTGGTATTGTTGGAACTTTTATTTTTTCAGGAACTGGAGTTTCGTCAACTGGACTATTTAATCCAACATTAGCAGGCGTTGGAACAGTGCCCATACAATATACATTTACTGCCAACAATAGTTGCACTACATCTAAAACACAAAATATTATTGTTGAAGCAACTCCCGTTGTAGATGCTGGTGTAAGTAAAATTATTATACAAAATTTTTCAACAATTTTAAGCCCAACAATTACAGGCAATATTTCAACCATTCAATGGTTACCCAATTATAATTTAAGCAACAATGCAGTACAAAATCCTGTTGCAAATCCATTCAATACAACTACTTATACACTAACTGCAATAAGCACCAATGGTTGTGTTGCAAGCGATACAGTTGAAATAAAAGTAATTCCAAATATTGCTATTCCAAATGTATTTTCTCCAAATGGAGATGGGATAAACGACACTTGGACAATCCCAGCATTGGTTGCATTTCCCAACTGCACACTAGATGTTTTTGATAGAGGAGGAAGAAATATTTTTACTTCTAAGGGTTACTTAACACCTTGGGATGGTACTTTTAATAACAAACCATTACCTATTGGTACATATTATTACATACTAAAACTAAACGATACTTTTTATAAAGCTCCTTTTACAGGTAGTATAAGTATTATTAAATAATGCTTAAAATAAGCTTCATTTTTTTCTCTAAAAGCAGCAATTTTTCGTAATATATTGTTAAAAAGAATATATTACAGCATTATATTTTAGAAATACTTGTAAAATAAATCACCTAAAAAAATTATTTATGAAAAAAATCTCTACTTCACTTATTTTACTTTCGTTTGTTACTCTTTTACTATCAAATGTAAAAAGTACAAAATTTAGCTCTCAACCACCTACTGGTTATACGGGAGCATCGGGAGATTATTGTGTACAATGTCACAGTAGTTTTGCACTAAATACAGCTGGAGGAAGTGTATCTGTATCTGGATTACCCAATTCAAATTATGTTCCTAATCAAGCCTATCCTTTTACATTAACTATTTCTCATGCATCTGCAAATAGAAGTCGTTGGGGGTTTTCAATTGCTTCTGCAACTACAGGAAATAACGCCATAGGAACATTTAGCAGTACAAATGCCAATGCAGCAAATAATTCAGACGAGTTGAGCCATAACGGAGCTGTAGTAACATCAACTCAAGCAAGTTATACATATACCAATTTAACATGGACAGCACCTGCAACAGCTAACCAACCTGTAACTTTTTATTTTGTTGGTAATGCTGCAAATAATGCAAATGGTAATCAAGGCGATTATATTTATTCTAGTACTAAGGTTGTTGCTTTGCCAATTGAATTGGCAGAACTTATTGCCAAAGTAAATGGAAAGGATGTATTAATAAATTGGAAAACTAGTACAGAAATTAATAGTAATTATTTTGAAGTTGAAAAAAGCGATAACGGCCAAATTTTTTATTCAATTGCGAAAATTGCAGCAGCTGGTAATACATCAAGTTCACAGTCTTACAGCTTTACCGATTCGAAACCATCGTATTACGAACGCTCTATTTTTTATAGATTGAAGATGGTAGATAAAGATGGCACATTGAAATATTCAAAAGTGATTGATGTTAAACTAAAAGCCAATTCATTATTTGTAAAAAGAGTTTTCCCTACATACTTAACAGTAGGCTCTACCGTAAAAACAGAAATTGTAAGTAATAAAAATGCTACTGTAAACTTAGTTTTATTCAGTTCAACTGGAAAAATATTACAAGTTCAAAATGCAAGTATTACACTTGGTAATAATACTCTTTCGTTGGTTATTCCTAATACAACAAGTAGAGGAATTGTTTATTTAAAAGTTATAGCTAGCGATATGATACAAACCATTCCTATTAGTATTCAGTAAAAAATATTTCCAATAATAAAAAAGCTGCTAAGTTTTATTAGCAGCTTTTTTATGGAAATAATTTTCTAAAGAGACTTTATTATAATGCGGTACAAATATTTTTTACAATACTTGGCCCTTCGTATACAAAGCCAGTCCATACTTGTATAAGGCTTGCACCAGCTTGTATTTTTTCTTTAGCATCGTTGGCAGTAAAAATTCCACCACTAGCAATAATGGGTATTTTATTTTGTGTTTGTTTACTTAAATAATCAACCACTTCTGTACTTCTTTGAGTTACAGGTTTTCCACTTAAACCACCTGCACCAATTGCATTTACAGTTGATTGTGCTGTTTGTAAATTGGTTCTACTAATGGTTGTATTGGTAGCAACCAAACCACTTAGTTGTACTTCAAAACTTAGAGCAACAATATCATCCAATTGTTCTTGAGTTAAATCAGGAGCTATTTTTAGTAACAATGGTTTGGGATTTTTTTTACCTTGATTGATGTTTTGAAGATGCCCTAAAATTTTTAATAAAGCATCTTTTTCTTGTAGCTCTCTTAGGCCTGGTGTATTTGGGCTGCTTACATTTACTACAAAATAATCGGCAACATCAAACAATTCTTTAAAGCAAATTTCATAATCTTTCCAAGCATCTTCATTGGCTGTTATTTTATTTTTTCCAATGTTTCCACCAACAATTAACTGATTATTTGTTGTACTATTTTTCCATGCAGCCAATCTATTTTTTACTATTTGAACACCATCATTATTAAAACCCATTCTATTAATTAAAGCTTTGTCTTTTGGCAAACGAAACAATCTTGGCTTGTCGTTTCCTGCTTGAGCCAAAGGCGTTACTGTACCAATTTCTACAAAGCCAAAACCCAAGTTTTGTACTTCATTTAAATACAAAGCATTTTTATCGAAACCTGCACCAAGTCCAACAGGATTTTTAAAATGTAATCCAAAAACATCCTTTGCTAAATGAGGGCTTTGTGGCGTAAATTGTTGTTGTATTTGATGTTGAACAAACGGAATTGAACAGGCCGTTTTTAAACAATTCATACTAAAGTAATGCACACTTTCTGGAGAGAAATTAAATAGCAGATTTCTTACTAAACTATACATGTGGCGAAGATATTATTTTGCATAAACTAAGAAGCTGCTTTTTTATAAAGAAACATAGTTATAAAACCTATAAGATCTTTAAGACCTTATAGGTTTACTATTTACAATTGAGTTTACAATTTATTTTGATGTAAAAAATTCTCATATACATCTCTCCAAACCTGCCATTGTGGTTGCATGGCTAAAAAATGATTGTGGTGAATCATGTAAAAACTTCCATCTACTTGTTTCACTATATTGTAATACTGCTGTAATTGTTGTAACGCTTGTTGTGGACTAAGTTTTTCCTCAAAAATTGCGTTGGCATCCATGTAACAAAAAGGGTGAATGGTTAAGTTGGTAATACAATCTTCTTGTAAATTGTACCAAGTAAATGGTAAAGTATAAGATGCTCTAAAACCATTGATACTACCATAACCCATAGAATAATCGTTGGTAATTCCTGCGTCTATTAAATTATTATAAGTAGTAGGGAAACTAAATTGAATATAATGTTGTCTACTATGCAAACAAGTTTGTTGCGTAATTTGAGTGATTGTTTTTACTTCGTTGAATAGCCAATTTGTATTGGTATTGCTTAGCCATGACGGATGTACACCTACCAAATTATTTGTAGCTATCTTTTGTATTAATTGCTGAATAGATTTTTGTTTAGGTGAAATGTTTTTATCGTATTCACTTCTTTTATCTGCCACTAAAAAAAAGTAAACAGCAGATTCGTTTTTTGTAGAATGCAATTGCTGTAACCAATCATAAACATCAAATGGATCGGGTTTTGAATTGCCTAAAACACTCAACCTTTCTTGAGCAATATCTAATTTACCTTGTAAAATATTTTTAAAAAAACCAGCCACATTTTTTACAATTGGTTGATTGTTGTAAGCATAAGCAATATCAATATCGTACGAAGGAATGAACTTAAAGGGGGATGGTTCAATATTTAATTGAGGAAACCGATCTTTAATCTTTTCGACCCATAAATTAATTAAAGGCAAATGCAAAAAATTATTTTTGTAAGCAATGCTATTGGTATGAGCATAGCGATTGTATTCATCTTTTTCGTGTGGGAAATATTCTTCGTATCGAGTAAGTAAATAAAAAGCAGCAGCTAAAAAATCGAAAGGAATTGTACCCTCTGTTTTAAAAAAAGTAGGTAGTTCTTTCCAGATAAAAAATTCTATTTGTTGTTCTTTAATATTCGTTTCAAATAGCAATGTATGTGGGCTAATCCAACATTCATGCTCTGAAATTTTTGTAGCAGAATAATTAATTTTTGCACCATTAAATTGCTCGAATTTTGTTGCATTGTTGGTACACTCAATTGATGGAAAAATTGTTGTAGCTATGTATTGTAGCCTAGTGGTAATGGTATGAGAATAGAGTAACAATATTTCAATCTTATTTTTATAATGCAATTGTTCAATTAAGGAAACTACAAGTCGGTTCTAAATTCTTGCCACATTTGGTTAAATGTTTTTTCACTAAAATCTAAATCGCCTCTGTGTGCAGTCCAACCTTTAAACACTTTGTTTACTACCCAATTTTTTAGTTTGCCATTTCCCATGTTCATTGTTTTTCTGTTGAGGCTAGCTTTTTTCCAAGCTTTCCAAGCAATACGTTCTGCCATTGTACTGTTGCCATGCAAAACAGCTTCATGTCTATTGTCTAACAACAATTCATGTAAATTAATTTTTACTGGACAAACTTCAGTACATGCACCACATAAAGAGGATGCATAACTCAAATGTTTATATTCATCTAAACCTTGTAAATGTGGAGTAATTACTTTACCAATTGGGCCACTATATGTTGTTTCGTAGCTATGGCCACCAATGTTTTTATAAACAGGACAAGCATTTAAACAAGCACCACAACGAATGCAGTACAATGCTTCTCTTGCAGTTGGATTTTCTAATAAGTTGGTACGACCATTGTCTAATAAAATTACATACATTTCTTCTGGGCCATCATTTTCATTGGCTTGTTTTGGGCCAGTAACCACAGTATTGTAAACAGTAATTTTTTGCCCTGTGCCAAACGTACTTAAGAGTGGCCAAAACAATTGTAAATCGTTAATGGATGGCAATACTTTTTCTATACCCACAACAACAATATGTGTTTTTGGCATACTACAACTTAAACGAGCATTGCCTTCATTTTCTGTAATGGCAATTCCACCCACATCGGCAACAATAAAATTTCCGCCAGTAACTCCAATTTCTGCTTGTACATATTTTTCTCTTAATATTTGTCTGGCCACTTGCGTCAACTCTTCAGGTGTTAAACCACTTGGTACACCCAATTTATCTGCAAATAGTTTTGCTACATCTTCTTTGCTTTTGTGCATAGCAGGTGTAACAATATGGTAAGGCGGTTCTCCATCTAACTGTTGTATATATTCACCCAAATCTGTTTCAACACTTTCAATTCCTTTTTGCTCTAAGTATTGGTTTAAATGAATTTCTTCTGTAACCATACTTTTACTTTTTACCAATACTTTGCAATTTTTTTCATCACAAATATTTCCTATAGCATCCAATGCTTGTTGTGCATCCTCTGCCCAAATTACTTTTGCTCCACGAGCAGTAATTTTTTTTTCAAATTCTTCTAAATAAGTATCTAAGTGTTCAATGGCATCCCATTTAATGTTTTTAGCTTGCTCTTTAGCATTCAGTACATTGCTAAATTGTTGTTTGCCAATTGGCACAACTGCATTGTATTTACCAATGTTAAAATTAATTTTTCTACGATGTTCTAAATCGGCTGCTTTAATAGTGCTTTTTGCAATAAAAGAGGCTGCGGTATTGTTCATGCTGTAAAAGTACAATTGTTTTTTTAGCTGCTTTAAGGTTTTTGGTTTACCGTTCACATTATCAATATTCCACTTGTCAGTAATTATAATTTTTGTGTAATATTCTATAAACATTTAGTACCAATATTGCACAATATTAATTTTATGAGCAAAATTTTAACCCTTATTGGCTGCATGTTTTTAACCGCTTTTGTACATGCCCAACGTATTTCTGGTTTTGTAAAAGACGAAAAAGGAAAAGCTATAGCATCTGCGTCTATTACATTACAACAAGCAAAAGACAGTGCAATTGTAAAACTTTCTGTAACCGATAAGGAAGGCAATTTTATTTACAACAACATTTCAGCAGGAAAATATTTTGTTAGCGTTGTTGCAGTTGGCTATCAAAAGCAAACAAGTGCAGTATTTGAATTGGGTACAATTGACTTTATAGTGCCTGCATTTAGTTTACAAAAAGCTGTAAAACAGTTAGAAGGCGTAACGGTTACAAGTAAAAAACCAATGATTGAAGTAAAAGCCGATAAAACCATTGTAAATATTGAAGGTAGTATAAATGCACAAGGCAGCGATGCATTTGAATTGCTTAGAAAATCGCCTGGTGTTACTGTAGATAGAGATGACAACATTAGCTTAAGTGGAAAAAACGGTGTTCAAATTTATATTGACGGAAAGCCATCGCCTTTATCTGGAAAAGATTTGGCCGATTTTTTACGTTCATTAAATTCCAATCAAATTGAATCAATAGAGTTGATTACCAACCCTTCGGCAAAGTATGATGCAGCTGGTAATGCTGGTATTATAAACATTAAGTTGAAAAAGAATAAAGCATATGGTACCAATGGAAGTGTGAATGCTGGTTATGGTATTGGTATTTATGGTAAATACAATGCAGGCTTAACGTTGAACCATCGCAACAATAATGTAAACTTATTTGGTAATTATAGCTTTAACAATAGTACCAATGAGAATAATATGAACCTATATCGCCAGCAGTTAGATACATTGTTCGATCAAAAAGGTACAATGACTCAAAAAAATACATCTAACAATTTTAAAGCTGGTTTAGATTATTTCATCAATAAATACAATATCATTGGTGTAATTGTTTCGGGTAATTTTAACAATAACTCAATGAGCAATTATAGCAATACACCAATTACCTATATGCCTACCAATACGGGTTATAGATTATTAATTGCCGATAATAGCAGCAATGGGAATAGAAATAATACCAACGTAAACATTAACTATCGCCATACTGATACTGCTGGTAGAGAGCTAAATATGGATGCAGATTATGGTAGTTATAGACTTAACAACAATCAACTACAACCTAATTACTATTACAATTTTAGTGGAAGCAATGAATTAGAACGTAGAGTATATAATATGATTGCACCAAGCAAAATTGATATTGCAACATTTAAAACAGATTATGAGCAACCATTTGCAAAAGGGAAATTGGGAATTGGAGGAAAATTTAGCTTGGTAGAAACCACCAACAATTTTGAACGTTTTAATGTGTTTACTTCTACTAAAGTATTGGATACATTGCGTAGCAATAATTTTAATTATAAAGAAAATATTAATGCTGGTTATGTAAACTACAATCGTCAGTATAAAGGCATTAATATTCAATTGGGGGTACGTGTAGAAAATACCAATGCAACGGGCACATCAACTGGTTATAAGCAAAATGGTGCTGGTTATGCAAACTACGACAGCACATTTAAAAGAAACTATACCAACTTATTTCCAAGTGCTGCAATTACGTTTAATAAAAACCCAATGAGCCAGTGGAGTTTAAGTTATAGCAGAAGAATTGATAGACCTGCTTATCAAGATTTAAACCCCTTTGAATTTAAGTTAGATGAATATACTTTTCAAAAAGGGAATACTCAGTTAATACCACAGTACACCAATAGTTTTAATTTAACACATAGCTATAAATACACATTAACAACTACATTAAATTATAGCCATGTAAAAGATGTATTTACACAATTAATTGATACTGCAGAAAAAAGCAAAAGTTTTATTACCAAGAAAAACTT
>Ga0075154_10001005_pt1 | contig 21374 bp, 19 predicted proteins | sample JI71714BDNA_FD_70965 | JGI IMG/M metagenome (GOLD analysis project Ga0075154, IMG submission 70965) | Wastewater effluent complex algal communities from Wisconsin, to seasonally profile nutrient transformation and Carbon sequestration -... | ecosystem: Engineered > WWTP > Effluent > Algae...
ATACAATGACTACAGATGATACAATGACTACAGATGATACAATGACTACAGATGATACAATGACTACAGATGATACAATGACTACAGATGATACAAGTTCCGACAACCTCGTCATTGCGAGGAGTGAGGATACGAGCGACGAAGCAATCCAGTGAGAAGAAGTAAGTGAGAATGAGTCCCTAGATTATATTGAAGAAACACCAACTGAAGAAACACCAACTGAAGAAACACCAACTGAAGAAACACCAACTGAAGAAACACCAATCATAATTAATAATACTAATTCAAATCCAACTACTAACAAATAACCATGCCAAAAGAAAATCCCGAACTCGAACAATCAAACTATCAACTACCTAAAGAAATTACTCAGAATCATGAGGATGAGATTTTTGACAATATTAAGGATGGTAATGTTATTACAGACGAGCAGGAGCTAAAAAAAATGTGATACAATCAGCAAACAGTAGATTGGATAATAAAAAACAACAACACCAAATATTATCCCGATAATATACTCATCAGACTATTCGAAAGATTCTATCAACGGTGATGTGATATGGATTGATATGATATAATGATAAATCTCTTAAGTAGTTCTGAAAATAAATATTATCAATCTCAAATACTTAAGTCAATGGACCGCATTCCAACAAATCAATTAACATCTTTAAGTGTACCTGGATTAATTATTTGTACCTCAATATACAGTAAGTATGATTTAGTAAACATAGATAAACTTATACATCTTATATGATGCAGCGAAGAAAATCCGGCCTTACTTGTGGATGATTTATATAGAATAAGTATGAAAGAAATTTTACCAATTCTAAAAGACAAATTACATAAGAATTGGAAATTTTACTATAATCAAATATTTAACAATATTTTAACACTATATAATGAACAATTTAATATTAATGAAACAGATATCATTATAGAAAGAGATTCGTTAATAAATTGATTCATAAAATGTATTAAATATAACTTAATTGATCAAGAATTTGAAGTAGATAAAGATACTATTTGATACATATACTTTAGTAACAGTTTATCTGAAAATGAATTAAGAATACTACAAAAAAATCAAATTAAACTTCGATCCTATTTTGAAGAGTCAGTTCATCCAAACTCCAAGACTCGCTCCCTTTCTTCATGAATGGGAATTCTATTTTGATACGATTATATTAAAAATATAATCAACAACATAGAAACATATGATCGAAATATACAACGAATGTCACCTCAAGAAATATTAAGCTTTACTTGTTGTTATGCTGATGAGGCACATTTAATAGAGCAAATGCTTACACAAGGATGTAGTATACATCACCTCAGGCGAGTTACTGAAAAGCACAATCATATACCAAAAAACTTTTGGAAACATTGTATCGAAAATAATTTCGACTCATATGAAGTATATCAATTATATAGCTCTAACATTGATTTAGATTTACTCGGTAGTGATATAACTTTTCAGGATCTACAAATGGAACAAAATCACAATAATTATCTCAAAAATGCTAACTCAATCACTCCAGAATTTCTAGCAAATCAGAAAAAGACTTCATTTAGTAAAAAACGCAAAATTATCAATAACTCTCGTGAAAAACTAAATTCTCTATCAGATGATCACATTAGTCATGAGGAATTTTCAAATCTATTCGGAGAATCAAAACTCAAAAGATATGAACTCGACCAATGAGATATCGGAGATTGCTATCTCATAGCGCTACTCAACTCTCTCAAGAGCAAGCAACAATTTGAGCTAATCATGAGGTCAATGATCAAAAAATCACATATCAATAATGAAGAAATTTTTGAAGTAAAAATTCCAGCTTTTGATCCGAATGGAGAACGAATCACAGTAACCCAAGAAGATTTAGATAAAAGGGAGGTCAACAAGAATAACAAATGAATTGACGGTTACCAAATAATTGAAGTAGCATATATGAAAAAATACCACCCTGAAACCCTCGAAACACAAGAACATGATGGTAATAATCTTATAGATGCTACCATTAAACTACTATGAAAGCAAGTAATAAAAAGAAGTAATACCTATAGAGACATGTCCGATCCTTACGAATTTTGAAGAATTGTAAAACAGTTAGCAGAATATCAACAATGAAAGTATATAATCGAATTATGAAGCAGTATAAATAGTCAAGAGCCTATCACTAACAATACCTGATCTATTAAATTATTTTCAAGGCACGCATACTCTATTAAAAAAGTAACGCAAAAATGAGAAGAATATTTTGTGACAATAACCAATCCGCACAAGACAAAACATAAGCGTATTACACTAAACTTCGAAGAGTTATTTAATTACTTTACTAACTTTAAATTAGTTGAACTTGATCTTGATCACATATCTTGAAAGAATCAGCATAGAAGTACATAAATATTCTTACATCCATTATAATTTTACATAGGTATTTCTATATTAACACTCTACCTCAAATATGTCCCCAACAACCTCCAAATACCTCAAACTCTGACTTGCATTTTAGTCCTGACTTTATTATAGTTTTACATAGGTATTTTTATATTTTATTATAGTTTTGAGTATGTATTTCTATAATCGTACCATCGAATCACAGATCCGCGAGTCACTCTTTGGTGGCAAGACGATCATCATCTACGGCCCGAGACAGGTGGGCAAGACAACACTAGTCCAGCAAATCACCAAGGACTACGGTGATCAAGTCATCACGATCAGCGGAGATAAACTCAACCAGCACGCAGATGTCGCATTTGCAGATGGAGCACGTATCGATAGAATTGTTAAAGGTAAAAGGATTCTCGTCATCGATGAAGCACAAAGAATCACCAATATCTGACTTCACATCAAGATTCTCCATGATAGTGATCGAGATGGACAGATCATTGCCACTGGATCATCGAGTTTTGATCTTGCCAATAAAATCAGTGAGCCTCTTACTGGTAGGATCAAAATATTTACGCTCTATCCGCTAAGTCTGGAGGAGATTGTAAACAAAAAATCATATCTCTCGACCAAAGAACGTCTCAATGACCTCCTCATCTACGGATCATATCCAGATATTATCGACCAACAACAATCGCAGCAGCAAGACTATCTCGACACTCTAACCAATCAATATCTATTCAAGGATATACTCGCATTTGATCAGATCAAACAATCCCAAAAACTCATTGATCTACTGAGGTTAATCGCACTACAGATCGGACAAGAAGTGTCATATAGCGAACTAGGACAGAAACTATGAATGCATCAGCAAAGTATCGAAAAATATATTGATCTGCTCGAGAAGAGTTTCGTTATCTTCCGTCTCCCAAGCTACTCTACCAATCCTCGCAAAGAAATCACCAAAGGCAAAAAGATCTATTTCTACGATCTAGGTATTAGAAATTCTCTCATCTCAAATTATAATCCTGTAGCCGTGAGAAATGATGTATGAGTATTACGAGAAAACTTTTGCATCATCGAGAGACTCAAATATATTGAATACAACAAAAAATCCATGAATCGTTATTTCTGGAGATCTCGCACTCAACAAGAGGTTGACTATATCGAGGATCATAGTGGCTCACTACATGCTTTTGAGATCAAATACAATAGTAAAAAATCAGTAACCGCACCATCACAATTTAGTAATTCATATGACAAGTACACATTCGAGACCATCACACCAAACACTATTCGAGATCGACTTCAGATTTAATATAAACAGTATTCTATTATAGTTTTGTGTGCATATTTTTATAATCTCCTCTCCCCTTAACCTCTCAGCCCTCATGAATAAATACCTCAAACTCTGACTTATTTTCTTAATCCCAATTGTCTTATGACTAATGTGGCGAGGGTTTGCAAATTTACTCATCGGAGATGCATCACCAACCATTAGCGACCCAGAACTAAGCGAAACTGCTGATCAAATAACCGGTACACAACAAATCAACACTTCCAGTCCCCTCCTTTGACCGACCACAACCACACAGGATCCCCTACAAGAAGATGTCATACTGCGTATCACAGTACCACAACGATTCGATCCTAACACACTCAACAACACAACACAACAACTCGCATCACAAAATATCACAATTCAACGGATCACTTTGAGTGGATGAGATTATCATGATCAAGCATATCGTATGATCACTAGTGGCCTATCAGACATGACCCTCATATCCAGTGATCGTGGTTTAGACTGTTGATCACAATGTGGTCTAGTATTTGACTACGGTAGCCCAATTGATGCATTTATCATACCACAAGTAGCCAATATGATTCGCGATCCTTTGTGGACGATGATACCATATAGCATTGATCCTCTTATCTTACTACATCCCACAGATCGTACAGCAAGCAAATCACGATCAGCGCTATTCAATGAAATCCTCATCAGTACAAGTACTCAATGAAATACACTACCACTGACCATCGGAATTGGGGCAGCAGATAAAGCACTCTTACGTGCTGGCAAAGAAAGTTATCCCTGATATACACAACTCCTTCATCAACTCCTCGTACAATTCAGCGCCAATGAGAACCTTTTGTCTCAATTTATCACACTATCAAACGCTACCCAGCTATGGTCATACTCTCGTCTTGCAAGATCTATTGACACAATCAAACAGAGATTTCCTATATGCGAATACACCGTAGCAGCTTGCCTTGTGAGATTCAAGGTTTCAACATATGGATTGTGATATAGTAGCGATCTGAACCTACTCCCACGCAATCGAGAGTCTCACCTGTGATATAGCCCCCTACCGCTAGAAATCAGTCATTATCCAGTCAGACTATGGTGATTTATCATCAATCATAATCACACAGTACAACTATCAGTCATCAATCGTTTTATTTCGGCATATATGACTGAGATGATCAATCAATCATCAGATATTTCATCCTCGAATACGATCCAACAAATTTCACCATTTGTGACTCGCATGGATCAACAGACAAGTGACCCATTACTTGCAGAAATTATTCGCTATACTGACTTCTTTCATATCATACGCGAATGAAAACAAACACACTATAATCGTGTACGCAATGGATGAATGATGCCTGTACGAGAAAGAAATAGCAGCATTCAATACTATCTATCAAGGCAATAAAGAGAACACTATCGGCAAACCTTGCATTAGTAAAATGAATCATTATACTACGACGCTATAGAAAATCTATCTGCTGATTACATCTTCTTTCATCATGAACTACCCTAAACATCTTGCTATCATACCCGATGGCAATAGAACTCGATCCAGGTCACAATGATTGTCTGTATTTGATTGATATCTCAAATCAGTAGAAACCACAGTGCATATTGCTAACTATATTTTTAGTCAGACTAATATTGATGTATTTACTGGATGGGGAATGTCTACTGAAAATCTCAAAAAACGTCCCGATGAGGAAACGAATTACCTCTTTCAACTATATAAAATCTGTGGGGAAGCACTAGATGAAATTCTCCAAACATATCAAGTAAATTTCAAATGGATTGGCAATCCAGCATGAATTTCTTCAGACTTTCTTGATTATCTCGAATCACAACAACAAAAATTTCACTTTCCCAATAGCCCCAAAGTAATGATATTTGCAATCAATTATGGTGGAAAAGATGAAATTATCAGAGGTATTCAAAAGCTGGCACTATCATGACAAGAAATTAGTGAAGAATCACTCAGTCAGCACATGGACCTTGCATGCATACCTCCTGTAGACCTTATCATTAGGACAAAATGAGACATATCTCGTCGTCTTAGTGGATTCATGTCTTGGTGGATGAGCTACGCAGAGTTATATTTTACACCAACACTATATCCAGCATTTACTATTGAAGAACTGCAGCAAGGACTACAACGATTTGATTCAATTACTGAACATAGAAATTTTGGAGCATAAAATCCCATCACACAATACAGTGTGATTTTTTAATAACAAAAAGACAACACTATATCATTATATTCTGTGACATAGACTACAATAACACACACCTAAGAGACAATCTTTCTTTTGATAGTTGGATGTAGACGAACCAATATCTCATACACAATAGTCTGACACAGTCAAGCCATATCAATAATCGAATGACCAGAATTCAAATCATCAGATATGACACATACTTCATCACCAATCTGAACAGCATCTCACCCAACCCAACTACTCAAATTCATTGAAATACGTCCAGCACACGCAAGCTCTCATCATGCATGTTTCACCAACCAATGATTACTCAAAACTCTCCAAAGTCATTCGTAATATCAAAACGGTATCGCAACTATCTTAGCATCCTCTTCGCACACATACGTACCATCATAACCAACTGTCTCTCCAACTGCCAATGATTGCATAGAAACAATGGTAGACCGCACCGAAAGTACTGGCCTGAGAGAATAATCGGAATTAGTTGATAGTAATGGACTATACCCATATAATGCTAGTCAAGCACGATGCGCATTCCAAAAACCATCAGTACAACGCAACAATCAACCACTATTATTAATGTGCCTCAGACGAGGAGCAAAACCATGCGATAACACAACATCATACATTGACTTGAAGCGCTCATATTGCTGATCTACCAAGCTCTCGTCCTCATGATCCCCATATGCTAAATGAGACATCACACCATCTAGCTCAAGCATACTATCCTTCATCATAGACAAAAAATCATCAAGCTGATCAAATTGGATACCTTCTCTATTCATTCACGTATTCAAAAAAATATGTACTCTTATTTTTTTATTAAGAGAAATAAGATGAGACAATGTACGCTTATTATACACAGCCACAATAACACGAGACACATCAAGATGAGTATACACACTTAGATCCATTTCACCAATAATCAAAACATCACTCACAAGCTCACGATGAACAATTTGATATTCAGGATAACTATCAACCGCAACAATCTCTGGATTTACATGGCGTAAAATTTGACATACTTCACGCAGGCCATGACCATAAGCGTTTGACTTTAGTACCGGTATAATAGTATCATTTGGATGCAACAAAGAAAGACAATCATAGTTATGTACTAGTGCACTCTGAGAAAGCTCGATCCGATTAAGAGACTTGATCTGACGACCCAATAAACGGCGAATCCACTGTATCATAGCTACACCAACAACATAATAAAATGACCTCTACATCTACAAAACGCTTGCCATTTCCTGCACAACCTCATCAAGAAGATGCTTGATCCCTTGCTCTACCTCATCCGTTAGCTTCTGTTGTTTAATCATCAACATATTAAGTTCTTGATGAGAGGTATCAAGCTTTTGACTCACTAACTGCTCAAATTCAGCAATCTGTCCAAGCTGAATAGCATCAAGATATCAATTAATACCAGCATAAATTAATGTTGCCTGCTTTTGGAATGGAATAGGACGACCATTGGGTTGTTTGAGTAATTCTACCATAATTTTACCACGAGTCAGTCTAGCCTGAGTGGCAGCATCTAGATCTGACGCAAACTGTGAAAATGCCTGCAACTCACGGAAATAAGACAACTCAAGTTTGAGTTTACCTGCTACTTTTTTCATGAGACCTGTCTGCGCAGATCATCCCACACGAGATACTGATAGACCCACATTAATGGCAGGCTTGATACCAGCATTAAACAAATCTGTCTCTAAAAATATCTGACCATCAGTGATAGAAATTACATTAGTTGGAATATATGCTGACACATCATTTGCTTGAGTTTCAATGATAGGTAATGCTGTCAATGAACCAGCACCATAGTCGTCGTTGAGTTTGGCAGCACGCTCCAATAATCTTGAATGAAGATAAAACACATCACCAGGATATGCCTCACGTCCAGGTGGACGTCTGAGCAATAATGATACCTCACGATATGCATTGGCGTGTTTGGTAAGATCATCATAAATAATAAGAGCATCTTGACCATTATAGAGAAAATATTCTGCAATCGTAACACCCACATAAGGAGCAATATATTGCATGACAGCCGGACTAGATGCTGAAGCTGATACAATAGTTGTATACTCAAGAGCTCATGCAGCCTTAAGTTGTTCAGCAATCAATTTAACCTTAGACTCTTTCTGTCCAATTGCCACATAGATACATTTTACATTTTCAGATTTTTGATTGATAATTGTATCAATTGCAATGGTCGTCTTACCAGTCTGCCTATCTCCAATAATCAGCTCACGCTGACCCTTACCTACAGGAATCATCGCATCAATTGACTTCACACCAGTAGCAAGAGGTTGGTGTACACTCTTACGAGTCATCACTCCTGGAGCAATACGCTCTACAGGATATAAGTCAGAACCCTTGATTTCTCATAACCCATCAATTGGTTCACCAACACCATTTACCACTCTACCTAAAAATGCATCACCCACACTGAGCTTAAAAATCTCACCTGTGCCCACCACAACCTGACCCTGACAAATCATATGATACGGACCAAGCACAAGAACACCAATATAATCTTCTAAAAGATTGAGAACCATGCCCTTGCTTCCATTCTCAAAAACCACAATCTCACCAAACATCGCATTACTCAATCATGAGACAGTAGCTACACCGTCCTTAATTTCAACAATTTCTCATTTAGGAGACATCACATCATTGAGATCAACAGACGCAATTTGAGCTTCAATTTTGGCCATAAGATCAGATACAACAGACATAAGTATGGTTTATAAAGTTGATAAAGTTTTTGAAATTGATGTAATGATATATTTTCATACTTCCAAATATTTCAAATCTATTTCATATATAATGATCTCTCGGTCTGTTACAACATCACTATCCCACCACCCTATTTGTCAGTCACATTTTTCTTCAAAAAAGAATTGACAAAAATATTTTATATACAATTATAATAAATCATTAACACAATACGTATTATTGTCAACATTGCTCTACTGCAGATCTATTACTACTATCCAGACTATATCTTTAATCTCCTTTATACATCTCTCTTGCTTTCCTCTGAGCAATACTATGATCCACAATTGGAGCAATATAATTGAGTCTATAGGTCAGTGGATCATGAAGCTTCCACACTGACTCACCTGCTAGTTCTGGTAGATATGTTGTAATATATTTCCCACTAGGGTCGAATTTTTGTGCTTGTAAAATTGGTGAAAAGATTCTCAATGGCTTGGGATCTGCACCAACACTTGCTGATCGCTGTCGATTTCCCACATTGACATTACGGTCATAGTCAATCAAATAACGAGCAAAGTGCTGCTCTCCCCATCTCCAATCAATCATCAAATCCTTGGTCAAAAAACTCGCTACAATCATACGAGCACGTCAATGCATCCAGTTTTCAGTTTTGAGTTGTCTCATTGCAGCATCTACAATCGGATACCCCGTCCTTCCCTCACACCATGCAGCAAATAATTCTCCATCATGGCTTCGCTGGATACCTCTACGCTTGTCCTGAAATTCAAGATCTACCATCTCAGGAAAATAATGATTGATGTGTTGCCAAAACTCCCTCCATGCAAGTTCTGAAATATACACCTGACGCCCAGGAGACAATAATAATACATCCTCAACATCACCACATATCCACTCATACATTTGTCTAATAGAGATGAGACCAAATCTGACATACGGAGAAAGTCTACTCGTACCATAGTCGACACCAAGCCCATTGCGAGTCTCATCATACTGATCAAAATCAAATTCCTGCATAGTCTTCTTCCATCCATCTACTGATCGATATTGATTGACTCATACTTTAATTTGATCAAGTATATCATCCAAATGTGTTAATGACAACTGCGGTGTAACGATTTGTCAATCAAAATGCTTTGATTTACGCTTTTCTACTCTCTGCCAAAGCCTATAAAATGGTGTAAATACCTTACGCTGTTCTACCGCTCCAGGCTCCACAAGCAAATAATCATCACATAATTCAAGCTTTCAGCCTTTAGCTTTTAGCTTTTCACTGATTTCCTGATCCCTCATCACCGCTCCCCAACCGTAACTGCGATTAGCAAACACTCAATCAACATCAAAACGTGATACCAAGTCAGAGATAATCTCTACACTATCACCATACATGACATATAATTGAGATCCAAATGAACGCAACTCACGATCCAACTCACGCACAGCATCCACCAAAAACCCAACTCTTGCATCAAAATCAGGTCATTGTGACAAAATTTGCTGATCGAAAACAAACACTGGGATCACCTCTGCAAATTGCTGACAAGCCAAAATGAGTGCAGTATTATCCTGCACTCTCAAATCTTGGCGAAACCACACAATACTACAACCTAACTTCATGTCTGAGATCATGATAAAGGTACATTAGCAGTATCTTGAAACTGATTAAGAACAGAGTTTGGATCAATCGTGGGTTGTGTAGGCTCAGCTACAGGTAGATCCTGTGTCATCGTTGCAATATCATCACCAGCGGTAGGCAAATATGGCACAATCACACCAGCCAAGGAAGCCACTACCATACCAATAAACATCAACCAAAGAACCACTTTCATAAATCTTGACTTACGATACTGAGACATGATACAGATACGAACAAAATAAAACATACTATAACTATCAACTTATGTAATGATTATGGCATTATTTTCCAGTATCTGAAGTGCATCTCACAATAATCTCACAAAAATACACTTGCGATACCAATAAAAAATCATTATAACACCATAGTTACTCTGTCAGTGATATCATCTCACCATCTCTCAACAAGAGTCCATCTACAATCATCTTATCTACGATACGAGCAAACTGCTCATCATGATATCTCCAAGGCTGAGCACACTTCACATAGACATCATGCTCCTTTGTTGGCCCAAACTGGAGTAAATGCTTGATAATATGTGATCTGACCCACCTCGTAGATCCCTTAAATGTTGATTGTTTGGCATTGATACGGATGTTGGACTTGTGCATTGCAAGTTCACCTGCTCCATAATCCATCAGTGCCGTATGCCGCAATCTCGACTGTCACTCTGGAATAAATTGCAATGCAAACTCGACGAGGTCAGACTCTTTCATATTCATGGTTTCTGGGTAGTGATGAAACCGGACACGCTTGATATTGGTATCGAGGACTGGATGAGGTAAGTTGTATGCAAAACTTGCGATCGCATGAGCAGTATACAATCCTATCCCTGGTAGATTCATCAGTAGTTTTGGATCAGATGGTACTACTCCATCATATTGCTCACTGATAATACGGCAGCACTCACGCAGTCTAAGAGCACGGTTGTTATATCCCAGTCACTGTCGTAACTGTAAGAGTGTAGGGGTATCAACCTGTCATGCCTGCTTGATCGTAGGAAGCATCTGCATCCATCTATGATAATATTGCACCACTCTACTAATCTGCGTCTGATGGCTCATGATTTCACTCACGAGTACATGATATGGATCATTATGGTGTCTCCATGGCAAATCTCTGGCGTTTTGATCAAACCAGTTGAGAATGTGGTGTTGAAATTCGGAGATTGGGAGGTTTTGCATAAACTATCTATAATCTATCTAAAGGACTCACAATCTTATCGAGTGCTGGTTGCATGACGTGCGTATAGATCTGTGTAGTACGGATATTAGCATGACCCAGAAGAGTCTGCACATAACGAATATCAGTCCCCTGCTCAAGTAGATGTGTAGCAAAACTATGACGAAGTGAGTGAAAGGTCACATCTTTTTTGATACCAATACGTTTGCATCATTGATGAAATAATAGTTGTACTGTATGAGTAGTCAGTTTTCATCATTGCTGACTTGGGAACATAAAATCATCTTTTCATCACTGCTGACACAACAATCATATTTTTTCAAGAAGTGTCTGTGGTAGCGGAATTTGTCTATCTTTTTGTCATTTTGATTGCTTGATAGTGAGAGTATGGCGATCAATATCAATATCTTTGAGACAAATATTTACTACTTCTGATACTCTCAATCCACAACCATAAGACAATTCAATCATAAGCTTGTGTTTGGGGTTGATGTATGATGATATAAGTTTTTTTATTTCTTAAACTGACAATATAGCAGGTAGTTTTTTATTTTCTCTCGCAAGAGGTAGTGGATCAATATGCAGACGAAGTACTTCATTACAAAAGAACATAATTGCTGACTTATAGAGATTGACTGTTTTGGGAGCTTTATTTTTAGATTGAAGATGAAGGACTAATTTCTTGATTAAATCTCTATCAATATGTTGTATCTTATCTTCCGTCTTGATTCGATAATTCAAAAAATATTCTACACATTGCATATAACTATCTAAAGTTCTATTACTATAGTTTCTTACCTTGATTTCTTGGCTCAACTCCATAAGATATGTTTGTGTCCAGTTCATGGTTGTAAATATATATAAACTTACATTTATATACATATTTATGTATTGTAATGCAAGTTAACTTACCATAACTGCTAGTTAGATGAAATCTCCTTTTGTTTTAATCCACTATCATAGACAGAAACTTTTCTTTTTGCCCTATCGGGCAATTTAGGGGGGATTACTTCGCAATATTCTTTTGAAACAAGAAACAAAACTTAAGTTGTTATTTGGGGTGAAAATTCGTATATTAAGTACAATATATTTTACTTATTAGTTTCTTTATATTATGGCTAATGAAAGAAAAACAGAAAATATAGTTAGAAAGCATTTTGATGCTTTATCTGACATGTTAATTATTGAAGAACAATCTTCAGATAACCCAAAAATTAAAAAACTTCTTGCTACTGCTTCAAAATGAGGTTTTTGAGTTTGATTTCCCGAATTTATTATTCAATATAAGCACAATCCCGATTTTTTGATTGTAGTAGAATGTAAAGCTGATATTAGTAAGCATGAAAGTAATACAAAAGACAAATTTAAAGATTTTTCTGTTGATTGAGTGTTGTTATATAGTTCATATCTTTCTAAAGATTTTGATGTATTATCTATTGCAGTAAGTTGAGAAGATGAAAAAAATATTAAAGTATCACATTTTTTACAAATAAAGTGAGATAAAAAAGCAGTAGAAATCTTTTGAAATGATTTATTATCTACAGAAGATTATCTACAATGATACATCAAAAGTCCTGAGAAGTTTAGACAAGATTATGAGAAATTGCTTACTTTCTCTAAAGAATTAAATGAGAAGTTGCATGGTCATAAAATAGTAGAAAGTGATAGGTGACTTTTAATTAGTAGCATTCTAATAGCATTAGAAAATACTGCATTTTCAAAATCATATAAAGATTATACTGATCCAAAACAATTATCTGAATATCTTGTAACAACTGTTAAAAATGAATTTCAAAATGGTAAGATATGAGAAGAAAAACTATCAGTACTTTTGAGTCGTTTTGAGTTTATAAAGACAGACACATCATTATCTAAAAAGGAAAATGTTCTTAGAGATGTTATTTCTGATATCAACAATAATATTAAAGATTTTATCAAAACACATGAATATTTTGATGTTTTAGGGCAACTTTATATTGAGTTTTTAAGGTATGCTAATAGTGATAAATGATTATGAATAGTTTTAACACCTCCACACATTACAGAGTTTATGGCGGAACTTGCCGAAGTTAATAAAAATAGTATTGTATATGATAATTGTACTGGAACTTGATGATTTCTAGTAAGTGCGATGAATCTTATGATTAAAGATGCAAAAGGAGATACAGATGTTATAAACAACATTAAAAAAAATCAGCTTGTTGGTATTGAATATCAGGCACATATTTTTGCTCTTGCATGCTCAAATATGTTTATACATCAAGATGGAAAAAGTAATATAATAAATGGTAGCTGTTTTGATTGAACAATTATAGATCAAGTAAAAAAATATAAACCAAATGTATGATTATTAAATCCCCCATATAAGTCAGATAAGAAAAAGGATACAGACGAGTATGAATTTATTTTAAACAATTTAGACTGTTTAGATCAATGAGGAAAGTGTGTAGCAATTATACCAATGCAGTCAGCACTTGCACAAACTTGAAAAGTATATGAATATAAGAAGAAAATACTTGAAAAACACACACTTGATGCTGTTTTTTCCATGCCTGATGAGTTGTTTTTTAATTCTAAAGTTTGAGTGGTTTCATGTATTATGGTTTTTACAGCTAAAAGACCACATCCAAGCAATAAAAAAGTATATTTTTGATATTATAAAGAAGATTGATTTGTAAAAAGAAAGACAAAATGAAGAGTAGATTTATATGGTAACTTTCAAAAAGAAATTAAAAGTAAACGAATAACATCTTATATTAATAAAGAAGATATACCATGATTTAGTATAAATAAAATAGTTACAGCTAAAGATGAACGATGTGCGGAAGCATATATGGAAACAAGTTATAAAAATATAAATAAAGATCTATTTTGTCAGACAGTTAGGAACTATCTTTGATTTCTATTGTTATGAAATAAAATAAAAGATGTTATATATAATCCAATTATAAATCAAGAATTATCATTAAATATAGATAATTGGTGAACATTCCCGCTTGATTATAAAAAATCTAATTGACTGTTTGAAATAAAATGAAGTAAAACCACATCTATTATAGAACTACAAGAAACTTGAATATGAAACTTTCCATTTGTTACTACACAAGCAACAAACAATGGAATTGAGTGATTTTACGACCACTCAACAGAAAAATGAAATGTATTGACAGTAGATAGTGCTGTCATATGATATTGTTCTTACCAACCACTTGATTTTTCAGCAAGCGATCATGTAGAAAAACTAATACCAAAGTTTAACATGAATAAGTATACTGCATTGTTTTTAACGACCATTATTAACAATGAACAATATAGATATAATTATTGAAGAAAAGCTAGCCAAACAAGATTAAAAGTAAGAAGCATAAAATTACCAGTAAATAAAGACTGAAATCCAGATTGGGAATTTATGGAAAACTATATTAAATCATTACCTTATTCATCATCTCTGTAATTTCTTTTTGGCTCTACCGAGCCACCCCCCCTAAACCCTACGGGAAAGAAAAGTTTCTTAGAATACAATTCAAGTAATGTCTGTCTATGAATATATGAATACAGCTCACGAAAACAAAAGGAGACTCAAGCCCTAACGGGTCATCTAACAGCCACTATCTGTTCGCTACGCATATTGTTCGTACCTCACAACATCAGATAAGTGGCAAACGTTAGATTAAAATACAATCCCTCGTACAATTTCCCAAAATCCATCATCCGATTGGTTTATTTTTTATACCAAACACTGATCCAACTCCTGCTCAATCATCTCCTTATCCAGATCTACTCCGATGATCACCAGTTCAGTCCTACGGTCTCCGTCTGGATAGCTGGCATACGACTCGTATTGCTCCATCACCTCTTCGTCTGCATACTCTTCAAGCTCTGCACGAGACATCGCATGTAGCCACCTCCCACCAGGCTCAGCCACGACCATACTACCAGCCTGTGATCGTGACAGTCACTCATGAGGACAAGAAACAAAAAAACCTGCCATTAATAAAAGGAAAAAAAATGCCTGTCAACTAGGGGAGACCCTTTTTTATTGCCTTCGTATTCTACTTTACTATACTATCGATAACTTTAAATTTTTAAAATCCTCAATGTCCCTCATCCCATCAGATTATCAATCCACTCTCTGAGAGATCAAGCAGCTTGTCGTACAAGCTCGTCATCAAGCATTGCGTAAGGTCAACACTGAACTGATCAAAATGTATCGGAATATTGGTAAAATGATTTTTGAAAAAACTTCTACCAATCACTGGGGTAATAATATAGTAGATTCATTATCTCATGATCTTCAACAAGAATTTCCATGAGTAAGATGACTCTCGAGCTCAAATCTACGAAGGATGAAGAATTTTTTTGAAATATTTATCGAAGATGAAAAAATCGCACAACTTGTGCGAGAATTACCGCGAGGACATATCATCATGCTTTGTGAAAAGATAAAAGATACAGCTGAAAGAACTTTTTATATTCAGAAAACACTAGAACAGCAACGAAGTAGAGCTACACTCCAAGAAAATATCCAAGCCAATCTCTATCATAAACAACCTATCCAGCACAACTTTAGCAAAACACTGCCAATCGATGTTGCATCTCAGATTACCCGAGAACTCAGAGATGAGTATAATCTATCATTTCTCGAATTGGAACAAGAACACACTGAAAGGCAATTGGAAAATGCTATGGTAGACAATATCATCCAAACACTGGGACAGTTTGGGAGGGATTTTGCGTTTATGGGTCGTCAGTTTAGAGTGGAAGTATCAGAAAAAGAATACTTCATTGATATGCTCTTCTATCATCGCAAACTCAAATGTATGATAGCAATCGAACTCAAAACGTGAGAATTTAAACCTGAATATACCCAACAACTCAACCGATATCTCCATATACTCGATAAACAAGTAAAGTACGAATGAGATCATCCGAGCATCTGAATACTGATCTGTAGATCCAAAGATAAGATCCTCGTAGAATACGCTCTCGAATTAGCAAGTCAACCGATGTGAGTTGCTACCTATACGTATAATACTTTGCCATCAGAGATTTCTGAATATCTACCAAGTGAAGAAGTATTGAAACAGTTGATTGAAACAAATGATAACTAATCAAATATAAGAATGATTCTATTTTTGGCTCTACCGAGCCACCCCCCTAAACCCTACGGGAAAGAAAAGTTTCTTAGAATATAGTTCAAGTAATTATTGTCTATGAAAATATGAATACAACTCACGAAAACAAAAGAAGACTCAAGCCCTATCGGGTCATCTAACAGCCACTATCTGTTCGCTTCGCATATCCCGAAAGCGTTCGGGACATCAGATGAGTGGCAGGCGTTGTACCTAATTACTCCCCCTTACTACTCCTCTATACTGACTCACATAATATTCACGATCAATCACTTTTCCTGTATCCTTGTCCTTAATACTTCTAATCACACGACCTCTCAAAGGTCCAATATGTTCTCTTTTGAGCTCTACTATTGTATCTCACTGCTTAGGAACTACAGAGATCAAGTATTTCTGACCACCTACAGATAGTGTTCTCAGATAGATGGGATAATCTGACCCATTGCGGATTTCGAGTTGCTTGTCCATTTCGTAGATTGCAGCATCATCTCATACAATCTCATCTCCATAATACGCTTGCCACCAGTTGCCATGAGGTTGTCTTTTGGTAGTTTCGAGGTATGGATTGATGAGAGCATTGCGCCATACCTGGGTAGAGAAGCCACATACTCACTGATAGAACATATACTCACGAGTACTTGCACCAGTACAATACCCATCAAGTCAGGCTAACAATTTATTCACATTAAATGACTGTCATGGCTGCAAAATCACTGTCCCAAATTCATCAAACGCACGCATAAAGTTTTGTTTGGCGCAGGGACCATAATTATCGATATATCTATCACTCACATACCATGTATAACGAGAGACAATCTGATCAATTTGCTGATTACGAAGATATGCAGCAGCAACTGCACCAAGAGGATGATCCTGCTCAAACACCAACCCCGGAGACCAAAACAACACATCACTCATATCCAACGAACTTCGCTGAATACGAGACCCTACATAGATCTTATGCTCAGTGGTAGCATCATACACCTCATCAAATCAACGAATCTGAGGTACTACCATATCAACATCTGACTTTAACTGATCTGTCAATGGATGCATAGCTCCAGTAAACTCAGATAATGGTGTAACAAAATCTCTCGCAGACGCATAAGACATCAAAAACAACACACATATAGTCACAATATACTTCATCTAAACTATAACAAAATAAATCAATACATTTCAAAACCTCTCACAACTCATCATATATTACTCATCAAGCTCATCAATTGCTTTTGCCAATTTCCAATCCTTGTCAGTTACTATATCTCATGCATCATGAGTACTAAGTTCGATGTGGACACGATTATAGACGTTGGTCCAATAAGGATGATGATTGTGTTTCTCTGCCAATATAGCCACCTGCGACATAAAATCCCAAGCTTGAGCGAAGTCAGCAAAGACGTAATCACGAGTAAGTTTATTATCAATTTCAGTTCGCATAATACACTAATAGCCATTATGACCTAAACATCAAGCTCGTTTGTACTAATTTTGGAATTGAGCAGAAGTTGCTCCCACGATGGTTGCACTATTTGTGACGGTTGATAATGAGCCTGACAATAATGGATGATTTGCTCACATACTCCCTCAAAATTTTCATACACTTCAGTATTGGTAAATCTCATCACATGTAGCCCATATTGTCCCAAATCTTGAGTTCTCTGCTGGTCATATCTGATTGACTCATTCATATAGTGGCTATCTCCATCAATCTCAATCACAAGACATACCGATACAATATAAAAATCTACAATATAGTTGTCAATTGGTTGCTGTCTGAGTACTTTTAATCTATGAAGTTGATGCTCCCCTTGGAAATTGACACCTCCCTTCTGTAAGGGGGGATGAAGGGGGGATTCCAAATCAGAAGATAAAGAGGGGATTCGAAAAATCTGCAATTCTCTCAAACAATTATACCATAGAGCTTTTTCTGCTTGTGTCATCTCTGCTCTGAGTACTTTTGCTTTAGATACGTTATCTGGATGATAGGGCAAACAATATCAATTTGTGATCAGTCATTCTTTTGGTTCTTTTGTCTCCTCAAATCCCCCTTTGATTCCCCCTTGCGAAGGGGGACGTACGTCGCTCATCAAATCATCCAAATTTACTCCATCTTGCAAATCCCACTCTCCGATACTATCTCTACACAACTGCTCACAATATGCACCAGTACCCAAATTCTGACCCAACTCATGTGCAAGTACACGGATATACGTCCCACTACTCACCCTATATTTCACCGTAACGAATGGATAACAATATTCTATCAACTCTGCATGATGAATCGTCACTTCTTTGGTTTTGAGTTCCACATCTTTGCCAGCACGAGCGAGCTTGTATGCTGGAACTCCTCCTATCTTCTTGGCAGAGAAGTTCGGTGGGAGTTGATCATAGGTCTGTATTTGAGAAACCACTCCTTGTTCGACTTGTTCCTGAGTAGGGATTTGGTCAGAACAAAATTCAATCGGTCATTCACTATCCATCGTCTCGCTAACTTCTCATAATTTAATGACAGCAGTATAGGTCTTATCCATACCTACATACTGATCGATCATACGAGTATAATCACGCCCCACTGCCACGATCATGAGACCATGAGCAAATGGATCCAAGGTTCAGGCGTGTCAGATTTTTTTGATTCACAAAATTCTACGCATACGCGCTATCACACCAAACGAAGTGATTCAGATGGGTTTGTTGATGAGATAGATTCAAGAGTAGGTCAAAACTTACAGATTAAAGGTTAAAAATAGCTCAATCTCACAATTCAAAACAACATTATTTGTCAAACACACTGCTACGCACACGAGATCATACTGCTAAAGCAGTCAACTTCGTTGGTAAACTCAGAATAATACTAAATAGTGTTGTGTTTGACTAGACTTTTGGTTCTTTGTGGTAATGACAAAGAACGAAGAAAATAAATCTTTTGATTCTTTGGGACACCAAAGAATAAAGAAAAAAGTCTAAATTGCTTTGCAGTGACAATACTACTGAGCATCTACTCAAGCCCATAAATTCATCGTACCAAGTTCTGACAGACCTGAATGTTTGAGTTGTAAAAACAGTTGCATCTTATACGCTCCCAGAAATGAGAATACATAATCAATCAAGAACATACTTCTCGCACCAGTTCTACCCCAGATCGAGATTTCTTCTGACCACTGTGACTCAGTCAGACTCAATAATTCATCACTAATAATCTGCAAAGCCTTATCCAACTCTGCACCAAACTGATCATAGCTAAAATCAGCAAATTGACCAGCGTAGTCCATATATTTTTGATTGTCTTGCACTCATTCTACCATCATGATAATCTGAGCAGGAAATGAAGAAACAATGTAATGTTCCAGTTCTTGGATCGTTCTTTGGGGATCGGTAAGTTTATGTTGAGCATTTGCTTCGCTTACTTTGGAGCCAAGATGCTTGAGGATATTGAATTCGTTAGTAATACCTGCAATAAGCTGTTGAGTTGAATACATATCAATATCGTAATTAGTAAATAAATCACACCCATCATATGTATTCAGTAGATTTTTGCAAAACAAAAAATAGAAGTAAGTATAACTTACTTCTGCATGGGACGCCAGTACCTAATTAGATTCTATTGCTTACAGAGCTTGCGCTCTCATAGGCCACAACATGACTAACTGAGCCTCAAGCAATAAATCTAATACAAAGTATAAAATACTTTCCTAGGTACTGGACACAAAAATATTATAATTATTTAGCACTATAAATCAAGAACAAGTTATTATCTTCTATCACTCCAAAAATCCCATATCATACTGCTTGCAAAACTCGGTCGTGTATGTGGATAATAATATCCTCGTGTGTTACTTTCTGTATGAGGACATCGTACTACAGATCCCTCGGATGTACAAGTATATTGTACACAATTACTCTTAGTTGAAGCTCAAACAAAAGGTTGTGCACTATCTGGATCACAACTATTCTGTGCTAACATGATATCACGAGCAGCTTGACCTCAGGCATATGACGCTAAATTGTCATCTGGATGATGCATAATCATAGCATCCACAGAACCACTACATAGTGGATTACGATCAATCACTCATCATCACACAGATCCTACACCACGAATAACATCACCACGAACACATGCAAGCCAGTTGGTCCATGATGCTCACATACTATGTCAAACAACATAAATCTGATCCGGATCAATACAATATGTCTGACTTAACTCATCTACTAGTGTATCAAAGAATACTACGTCGTCAGTAGTGCTCCAATATCTTCAACCACGAGACGATGACTGACCCAATGGATATACAACAATACTCGAATCATCAACAAATTGAGATAACTTTATATAAGAACGCAACTGAGTATTGCTATTTGTACGACCATGTCGTGCAATCACCAGAGCAGACGGCTTAGTCCAATCATATCATTTTCACACATCAACAATCGCTGTGCGTTGAACACCATTAACAGTCCATAGTGATGGAGGTGTGGATGGATTAGGTTGACCACAAGCTGATGATGTTAATGGAATACTGTCGTGTCTCACCTCTACAACACCATCACGCATCAGCATCAACCAGTGTACTAACATAGCCATTTGTCCACGAGGCATAGGGCTCATTGGGTCAAGTGCATACTTACTGAGCAATCATTGTTGATGTGCTCGTTGCACAAATGGTTGAAACCATCATGTACCATTTCATTCTACTACTCACATACCACCAAAAGCGTTAATCGCTATCTTCAATCATTCAGCGACCGA